>Ga0209709_10000187_pt1 | contig 60670 bp, 67 predicted proteins | sample ArcticOcean_MG_C_2_FD_187435 | JGI IMG/M metagenome (GOLD analysis project Ga0209709, IMG submission 187435) | Marine microbial communities from western Arctic Ocean - ArcticOcean_MG_CB4_136 (SPAdes) (version 2) | ecosystem: Environmental > Aquatic > Marine > Oceanic | place: Arctic Ocean... | reverse complement strand
TCCTTTAGAAAGTGAAATTGCTACAGAAATTTATCGTATTTTTGGCAAATAATTAATTCAAATTAAAAATAAAATTGATACTACTAATGTAGTAATCAATGAAAAAAATAAAAGTTTCACCATCAATTTTATCGGCTGATTTTAGTCAATTAGGAAATGAAATAAAAAGATTAGAAGAAGGTGGGGCAGATATGATTCATGTAGACGTAATGGATGGTCATTTTGTTCCTAATTTAACTATAGGTCCTCCTGTGATTAAGGCTCTAAGGCAATATACAAAATTACCATTTGACGTTCATTTAATGATCTCACCAGTACATAAATATATTCAAGATTATGCTGATGCTGGAGCAGATATTATTACAATTCATCCAGAAGCCACTGCGAATTTAAAAGAGTCAATTGATCATATAAAAAAATTGAAAAAAAAAGTTGGTGTTTCATTAAATCCAAAAACCAAAATTAATTTGGTGACTGAATTCTTAAAAGAAATAGATTTAATTTTAATCATGAGTGTAAATCCTGGATTTGGAGGGCAAAAATTTATTCCAGAAGTATTAGATAAAATCAGAGATTTAAAAAAAATAAAAGATGAAAAAAAATTTGACTTTGATATTGAAATAGATGGTGGGATTAATTTTGATAATAATAAATTGGCTATTGAGGCGGGAGCTAATATCTTAGTATCAGGAACCACAATCTTTAAAAATAATGATGGTAATATTAAAAAGAATATTGATCTTTTAAAATCTAGTTAAAATAATGATTCTGAAAAGCAATTTTTTTTTATTTATAAAAAAAAAAACCCGCTCTCTTTATTTAAATTCTAATATTTATAATAAAAAAATTTCTTTATTTAATAATACTTTTTTAGAATACAGACCTAGTCCTAGTTTATTAGATTGTCTTATAAAATATGAAAAAAAAAGAATTAAAATAGAAAGTTATTCATTAAATGAAATATGGAGTAACCAAAACTTAAAAGATAAAGATTATAATAATTTAAACAGTTTTTTTTGGTTATTTAGTTTAGATTTAAAATCTTCAAAAAAAAATACCCAGAATATAATTTTACAATGGATTAATAAAAATTATAGATATAATTCTAGAAATTGGGAAATTGATATTGTTGCAAAAAGAATTATTGCTTGGATTTCGAATTCTAAACTTACGTACGAAGATAGCAATTTTGACTATAAGAAAAAATTTAACAGTATTATAAAAAAACAAATTAACCATTTAATTAATGAGATAGAGAAATCTAGTCGGGTTGATGATAAAATGATAGGCTGTGCAGCTATCATTTTAGCTGGCTTAGCTTACCAGGATAAAAACGGATATTTAAATTTTGGCCTAAATATATTAAAAAAAATAATAAAATTTTCTTTTGACAGTGATGGGTTTCCTAAATCAAGAAATATTAGACAGTTAAATTTTTACTTAAAGTACTTTGTCCTAATAAGGGAGTGGCTAAAAGAATCTCAAAATGAAATACCAGAATATATTGATGAAAATATATATTATTTAGGTCAAGCTTATTCATTTATTTGGCAAAATAATAAAAAAGATTTTTTATTTAACGGAAATCATGAAACTAATAATATTGACTTTGATTATTATTTAAAAAGATTGGGATATAATTTTAAAAATCAGAACAATGAGTTGGGTGGATATGCGGTTCTAAATAATAAAAAAATTGCACTCGTAATGGATGTTGGGCCTAGCCCAGATAAAAAATTTTCCTCTAATTATCAAGCTGGTTCCTTGTCTTTTGAAATCATTTCCAATGGAAAAAAATTGATTTGTAATTCTGGCTATTTTCAAAATTTTAGACACCAATTAAATGAGCTATCTAAATCAAGTGCAATAAATACCACTTTAATATTGGATGATAGATCTTCCTGTAAGTTTACTAAAATTTCAAATTCGAATTCTAGGATTTCCCAGGGTTTGAAAGTACTTAAAAAAAATATTGTGTTTGAAAAAAACTATTGGAAAATTAGTGCTTGCCATGATGGATATTTAAAACAGTATGGTGTTATTCACGGTAGAGAAGTAGAGTTTTACCCTGAGCAAATGAAATTTATCGGGCACGATAAAATAATTTCAAAAAATAATGTTAAAAATTTAAAGTTTGATATTAGGTTTCATTTTGAGCCGACTGTCAAAATCATGAAAACACAAGACAATAAGACAATTCTTATAGATATAGATGGTGAGGGTTGGAAATTCAATTCTGATAACAATATTATAAATATTGATAATGGACTGTATTTTGGTAAAAAAAATTCTTTTGTGCGCAATCAAAACATATTTATTTCAGGAATGACTAATGATGAAAATCAGACTATAAAATGGGAAATCACTAAATTATAATGAAAAAAATTAAAAAAGCTTTAATTTCAGTATCAGACAAAAAAAACTTAAAGAAACTCTTATTAATTCTAGCCAAATATAAAATTGAACTAATTAGTTCGGGTGGTACCTACAAAGAGATTAAAAAACTTAAATTTAAATGCTTAGAAATATCAAAATACACGGGCTTCCCAGAAATACTTGGTGGACGTGTCAAAACATTACATCCAAAAATTCATGCTGGAATATTAAGTAAAAGAAATAATAAATCTCATAAAGCTGATTTAAATAATAATAATTTTGATGAAATTGATTTAGTTGTTGTTAATTTCTATCCTTTCGAAAAAACTTTAAAACAAACAAGTAATCATATAAAAATAATAGAAAATATTGATATAGGTGGCCCAACAATGGTTAGGGGAGCGGCAAAAAATTCTAATGATGTTGCTGTTATTACTTCTTCAAATCAATATGATGAATTAATTAGTGAGATAGAAAAAAACAAAGGATCTACATCATTAGAATTTAGGCAAAAAATGTCTCTGGAAGCTTTTTGTGAAACTGCCTATTATGATGCAGTAATATCAGATTATTTTAATAATATTAAAAAAAATAATTTCCCTAAAAAGAAGATTATTTATGGAAATTTAATAGAAAAATTAAGATACGGTGAAAATCCACACCAAGAAAGTGCAATTTATTCAAAAACTAATAATTTAAATATTAAACAAATTCATGGGAAACAACTAAGTTATAATAATTACAATGATATATTTTCTGCTTTAACTATTTCAAAATCTTTGCCCCATGGTACAGGAACAGTAATAATTAAACATGCCAATCCTTGTGGTGTTTCTATCAACAAAAATAAAGTAAAAAGCTATCTAATGTCCTTAGCGTGTGACCCTATTAGTGCTTTTGGAGGGGTTGTTTCTTGTAATTTTAAAATTAAAAAAAAATTAGCTGTAGAACTTAATAAAATCTTTTTAGAGGTTATTATTGCTAATGGTTTTGACGATGATGCGTTAAAAATTCTAAAAAAGAAAAAAAATTTGAGACTTATTGATTCAACAAATTTTATTATAAAAGATATGCTAAAATTTAATTCAGTTAATGAGTCTATTCTTTGTCAATCAGAAGACACAAAAAAAATTAATATTAAAAATTTTAAGATAGTTTCCAAAAAAAAACCTAACAAATCTCAATTAAAAGATTTAATATTTGCTTTTAATATTTGTAGGTATGTTAAATCAAATGCTATAGTTTTAGCCAGTAAAGAAACAACGGTGGGCATTGGCTCTGGGCAACCTAGTAGATTAGATAGTTGTCAAATTGCAATAGATAAGATGAATAAGTTTCAAAATTTAAATGAAGATCTTGTTGCAGCGTCAGATGCTTTTTTTCCATTTGTAGATGGAATAGAAAAACTAGTACAATCAGGTGTGTCAGCCGTAATACAGCCTTCTGGATCAATTAGAGATAAAGAAATAATTAAATTTGCCAACCAGACAAATACTATTTTGGTATTTTCTAAAACCAGACATTTTAGGCATTAAAAATTTGATCTATCTTAGCCGCTAAAATGAAATCATTTTCAGACAACCCTTCTATAGCATGAGTGGTTATTATAATTTTAGCATAGGCCCATCCAAATGAAATATCAGGATGATGATTTTCTTTTTCTGAAATTTCACTAATTTTATCAATAAAATTTTTACTATTCATAAAATTTTTAAATTGAAAGTTTTTTTCTAAAAAGAATATTTCTTTTTTATTTTTTTTTACATCCCAACCATCTACTTTTTTTTGATATTTATGTATTTCACTTAAATCAAGGGGCAATATACCTCCTTCACAAGGATCACATTTTTTATTTAGCAAATCATTCATATCTTTGGAGCGGGCAAAGGGGGTCGAACCCTCGACCTTCTCGTTGGCAACGAGACGCTCTACCACTGAGCTATGCCCGCAATTTGTAATTATTATAGGTCAGGATGTCCATGAGCGCAACCATAGTGTGCTAATTTGTTATATAATTTATAAATAGATTTAGTAGATAGAAATTAAAAAATTTGCTAAATTATTTTATGAAAATAAATAAAGAATTACCAAATAAAATTTCTGTATTTCCTTTATCAAATTTTATAATTTTTCCTGAAACTACTGTTCCATTAAATATTTTTGAGCCTAGATACATTGAAATGATAAATGACAGTATGAAAACTGAAAAGATGATAGGAATTATACAGCCAAGAAAGACAGCGAAGAACTCTATACCAGACTTATATAATATTGGGTGTTTAGGTAAAATCACTAGTTTTAATGAAACGGAAGACGGTCGATATATGGTTATTTTAAATGGCTTATGTCGGTTTAAAGTACTTAAAGAACTAAATAATAACAAGCTTTATAGAGAGTGCGAAATTAGCTTTGACGAATTTAAGGGTGATACTTCTTCATTCAAAGATAATCGAGAATCATCAGATTTAAAACCAATATTTGAAAACTTTAAATCTTTATTTCAAAAAAAAGGTTACTTGATAAATTGGAAAGAGTTAGAAAAACAAGATTTATACCAAACAATTAATACTCTTACTATGGCTTCTCCATTTTCTTTAGAAGAAAAACAAGCTTTACTTGAAACAAAAACTCTTAATTCTAGAAAAAATAAACTACAAGAAATTTTGCGAACTTATTCTGCTGATAATTTTAATAACAATACTATTCAATAAATTTTATATTGAAAAACCTCTATCTGCTTTTTTAGATAAAATATTTGTAAAAAATTTATTTTTTCCCAACAGCTGTAATATTTTATCAAAATAAATATTTTTATTATTTTTGTTTAAATCAAAGAATTCATGTATAAAATCAATACCGTGAGCGAAGATAAAGTTGGCATTTCTAGATTCTTTTTCAAATTGTTTACATATTGAGCTATCTATTTTCAAGCCAAGTTCGATTCTGTTTTGAATGATTTTTGATATTTTTTTAATATCTCTTAAAGTCATATTAAAACCTTGTCCTGCCAATGGATGAATTTTATGAAGATTTTCTCCAAATGCCATAATATTTTTATAATAATAATTTCTAGCTAAAGAAAAGTTTAATTTAAAATTTTCTATTTTTTCGAGGCTCTTTATTTGATAATTTTGATTATATTCTTTAATCAATTTCAAAATTTCACTATCAGTTAAAATATCTTTATACTTTTTAATTGAAAAAACTATTGAAGTTTTTGTATTAGATAATGGTAAAAATGCAAGAGGTCCATATTTTGTAAAAACTTGAATAGCTTTATTATTTTTAATTTTTTTATGACTTAAAATTGTGGTGTATGCATTGCTATTATAATTTTTTTCGATTTTTTTATTAAAATATTTTTTTGCAATTTTATTATTAGAATCACAATTTATGATTAAATCATAATTTTTATTTTTTATAATTTTTTCATATAATTTATTATTTCTAATTAAAATTTTTTTAAATAATATATCTTTATTTAATTTTGAATTTAATAGCTCATAGAAAATATTATTTTTGACCATTAAAAATAAATCTTTTTTATCTTTTTTAAAATTTAGCAATCTATCTTCTCGTAATTTTTCTGAATAAATTTCAATATTATTAATTTTCCAAGTTATGTCTTTATTTAATTTTATTATTTCGTTTTCTATAAAATCAAAATTATTTTTAGATATTCCGATAGTTCTTGATTGAGAGTTCTGAAATTTTTTTTTTTCATAATATAGGAAAACATTGATACTTTTATTAGTCAAAACTTTTGCTAATACTAGACTTGTAAGGCTATCGCCAATTAAACAGATATTCATAATTAAAATTTAATTTTAACAATAATTATTAAATGATACAAAGTGATTAATTAGATTCTTTTTATGCAAATAAATAAAATTACAAATATTGTACTAAATTTCACAATTCGAAGATTTATTGAGTTAATTGGTGCGACTGTTTCCTTGGCTAGTATATTATTATTGATCTCTCTACTCAGCTACACACCAGAGGACCCAAATTTTATATTTCCTGAAAATACACAAATTAAAAATATTCTTGGATTTAGGGGAGCCTTCGTTTCAGATTTTTTTTTTCAGTCTCTTGGCCTTATTTCAATTCTGATTTGTATATCTTTATTTTTTACTGGTTTAAATATTGCTAGATTAAAAAAATTTATTTTACTTATTACTAATTTATTTTATATAATATTGTATTCTCTCTTTGGTACATTATTTCTTTCTTTATTTTATCCTGATTCATTTTTGTTATCAATTAATGGCAATGGTGGATTTCTTGGAAATTACTTATCAACTAATTTTTCAAATACTCTTATCATTTTCAATGATACTTTTTCCTATTACTCAATATTACTAACAGTTATTTTTTTATTTTTTTTTAGCATAAGCTTTAAATTAAATTATTTCTTAAAATTGATTAAATATTTTTATAAAAAATTCTATCAACAAAAAAATAAAATTGCTGATGATCTTAAAATAAATAATTTTACTGAGATCAAAGCTGATAACACAAAACTAATACAAGAAGATTTGCCGTTTAATCAAACAGCCAATGAATACAAAACCTCTAAAACTAAATTTATTTTGCCTTCTTTAGATTTGTTAAAATTACCAAATAAATCAGAAAGAACTAAATCAACTAAAGAAGATGTAATTGACAATAATTTTTTAGAAAAAATACTTTTAGACTTTGGTGTTGAGGGGCAAATAAAAAAAGTTAGTCATGGCCCTGTGGTTACATTAAATGAATTTGAACCTGCAGCAGGTGTTAAGGTTTCAAAAATAATTAATTTATCAGAGGATATTGCAAGAAATACCAGCTCTGAGTCTGCTAGAATTTCAATGATACCTGGTAGAAATACTATTGGAATTGAGCTCCCAAATTCTTCAAGAGAGAACGTTTACTTGCGTGAAATAATCTCAAATATTAATTTTTCTAAAAAAGATATTCGACTGCCAATTGCTCTTGGGAAAAATATTTCAGGGATACCTGTGACAGGTGATCTTGCTTCAATGCCACATTTGTTAATTGCAGGAACAACTGGATCTGGTAAATCTGTTTGTATAAATACAATTATTTTATCTTTACTTTATCGACACACTCCTGATAGGTGCAAATTTATTCTTATTGATCCAAAAATGCTAGAGCTTTCAACGTATGAAGGGATTCCTCATTTACTCTGTCCAGTAATAACTGAAGCAAAAAAGGCTGCCTCCGTTTTGGGCTGGGTGGTTAAAGAGATGGAAAGTAGATATAGATTAATGACAAAAGAAGGTGTGAAGAATATTGATGGCTATAATTCTAAACACAAAATACCCATGCCTTATATTGTTGTTGTTGTTGATGAAATGTCTGATCTTATGTTGGTGGCAGGAAAAGAGATTGAAACTTACATTCAAAAACTATCCCAAATGGCAAGAGCAGCTGGTATCCACATCATAATGGCAACTCAAAGACCAAGTGTAGATGTAATAACTGGCACAATAAAAGCTAATTTTCCAACAAGAATATCTTTTCAGGTTACTTCTAAAATTGATAGTAGAACTATTCTTGGTGAACAAGGAGCAGAACAATTGCTTGGCAAAGGAGATATGCTTTATATGTCTTCTGCAAACCGTATAGTTAGAATTCATGCTCCATACGTATCTGAAAATGAAATTGAAAAAATTAATAATTATTTAAGAGCCCAGGCTGAACCTGATTATGTTGATGAAATATTAAGTTTTGCTGACGAAAAAGAAATAGGGGATTTAACTTCAAACATAGCTGATAAAGATGAACTTTATCAAACAGCTCTAGATTTAATAAAAAATGAAGGAAAAGCTTCCACCTCGTTTCTACAACGAAAATTACAAATTGGTTATAATCGAGCGGCAAGAATAGTTGATATGATGGAAGAAAATGGGGTGGTCAGCAAAGCAAATCATGTTGGTAAAAGAGAAGTTTATTAATGATAGGAAAAATATTAATCTTTTTTTTTTTATTATCTTTTAACACACTTAATGCAGAAATTAAGGATCAAATAATATTAAATTTAAAAAATACTAATAATTTATCATTTAATTTTAAACAACAAATTGATGAAAAAATAGAAAGTGGCTACTGTATAATTAAATACCCTAAAAAAATTTTTTGTTCCTACAGTTCTTTAAATAATAAAAAGATAGTTTCTAATGGCACATCATTAGTAATTAAAAATGATAATATTAATCAGTATTATTTATATCCTTTAAATAGGACACCCTTAGAGTTTATACTAGACAAAGATTATCTAATTCAAAAAATTATCAATTCAAAAAGTAAAATTTTAAATAATAGATACCTAGTTTTCACTATTAAAAATGAAAGTCATGAGATTAATATTTTTTTTGATAAAAAAACTTTATATTTAACAGGCTGGCAAACTGAGGATATTTATCAAAATTTAGTAATAACTTTTATTTCAAACATAAAAATTAATCAAAAAATTTCTAATAGTATTTTTCAATTACCCTCTAGAAAATAATTTTCTATCTTATTAAGGTTTCGTTTTTGAAAAGTATCATTCCTCTTGATATGTAATTTTGAAATGCATTTTTATGATCTAGGGAACATGTGTGAACCCAAACTCTTTTAATATCCAACATAAATGCTTGCTTTATTGCTTCACTCAATAAATAACCACCAAGCTTTTTTCCAAAATATTCTTCTAATATTCCAAAATAAGCAATCTCTACCTCATTACTTTCTGGATGAAAAATTAATTCAAAATAACCGACCAAATCTTCATTTTCTTTTAAAGCAAATGTATATAAATTTTTATTCGAAATATACTCAATCCAGTTTTGATTGGACCACTCCAGTCTATCAACCCAATTATACTTTTTACCTATGTTTTTGTAAAAAAACTTATTTAATTGAAAATTATTTTTTTCAACTAATAAAAGCGAATATTTTTCTGATGGTGTCACAACTGCTTTTAAGTCTAAAAGAGATTTTATTTCTAAATATTTTCTAAATATTTTTTTTTTCACTCAACCATTTTTCCAACTTTTTCACCTCCAAATAAATGAAAGTGCAAATGTGGAACTTCTTGACCCCCGTGTTCGTCTAAATTAGTTATTGCTCTATAGCCTTTTCCAATATCAGTTGATATTCCTAATATCTTTGAAACTTCAGTAATAGCCTTGCTTAAAGCAACTATCTCATAATCTGAGGCTCTGCTGTTAAAATCATCTAGGTTAATATATTCACCTTTTGGTATCACTAATGCATGAATTTTTTTTTGAGGATTAGCATCATAAAATGAAAGAACATGCTCGTTTTCAAATATTGTTTTACATGGTATTTCTTTTCTTAGAATTTTAGCAAAAATATTATTTTTATCGTAATTCATTATCTGTTACTCTTTTCTTCAATACCTGACTGTTTTTTTCTATTTTCTAATTCCTTTAAGACATCTTCAAACTTAACGTCTGCTGCCTCTAGTACAACCAATATGTGATAAATTGTATCTGCTGCCTCATGCACTACGTTAGATTTATCATTTAAAGCCTCTTTAAGCTCACTAAATTCTTCTTCCATTTTATCTATACATTTAGACAAACCGCCTGATAATAATGAAGAGGTATAAGATTTATCTTCATCTTTATTTTTTCTGTCTCTGATTGTGTTTACTAAATTTAATAGATTTTCTGACATGTCTAAATCCTAACGGGAATTCCTTTTGAATTCAAATATTGTTTAGCTTCTTTAATTGTGTGTTTTCCATAGTGGAAAATTGAAGCTGCAAGAACTGCACTAGCATTTCCTAATTTTATACCATCTACTAAGTGATCGAGGTTACCTACTCCACCTGAAGCAATCGTAGGTATGTTAACTATTGACGATATTTTGAACATTAAATCATTATCATAACCAATTTGAGTACCATCTCTATCCATAGATGTAACTAACAGTTCCCCCGCTCCACTAGCTTCCATTTTTTTTGCAAACTCTATTGCGTCTATGCCCGTATTATTTCTTCCACCATGAGTAAAAACTTCCCATTTATTTTTATTTTTTTTTGCATCTATTGCAACAACAATACACTGTGACCCAAATTTTTTTGAGCTTTCAATAATTACTTCTGGATTTTGAACTGCAGCTGTATTGATTGAAACTTTATCTGCCCCACAATTTAATAATTTATTAATATCTTCTACACTTCTGACGCCACCACCGACTGTTAAGGGAACAAAACATTTCTTTGACGTTCTCTCTACTACTTCATAAATCGTATCTCTATTTTCATTAGAGGCTGTAATGTCTAAAAAACAAATTTCATCAGCTCCACCATCGCTATAAATTTTAGCTTGTTCAACTGGATCACCAGCATCTTTTAAGTCTACAAAATTAATTCCTTTAACAACTCTGCCATTTTTAACATCTAAACAGGGAATAATTCTATTTTTAAGCATCTATTTCTCTTGATAATTCATTTAATTTAATATCACCATCATATATGGCTTTACCAACTATTATCCCTTCAATATTTTTTAAACCTTTTGCTTTTTTAATGTCATCAATTGAAGAAACTCCCCCAGATATAATCACTGGACAATTTGAGGTATCTGCAACTTTTGATGTTTCTTCAAAGTTGGGGCCTTGTTTAGTGCCATCTCGGTTTATGTCAGTATAAATTAATCGACTTGCACCATAATCGTTTACTTCTTTTAAATAATCTAAGGTTGGCTGATTGGTGTTTTCCTTCCATCCTGAGACAGACAAATAACCATCTTTAGCGTCCAAGCTTAAGGCGATTTTATTTGGAAATTTTTGACATGCTTCTTTTAAAAAACTCTTATCTTTTATGGCTGCACTTCCTAAAATAACTTTCTCAACTCCTGCATCATTATATTTTTGAATACTATCAATGGTTCTAACACCTCCGCCTACTTCAATTTTTAAATCAAATTTATGAACTATTTCTTTAATAATATCTAAGTTAACTGTCTCTCCAGTTAAGGCCCCGTCTAAATCAACAATGTGTAAATTTTTAAAACCATAATCTTTGTATTTACCAGCTTGATCAATTGGTGACATTTCATATTCCGTTTTATTTTTAAAATCTCCTTTGACTAATCTCACACATTTCTTGTCTTTAATGTCTATTGCAGGAAATATTTTCATTTATTGCTGCCCTTTCTCTTCTCTTTTCTCCAAAGAATAAAAAATAATATTATTAAAGCTGGTTGCAAAAATACAAATATAACAATATTTGCTAAGTAATAACCAAATCCAAACTCTCCTGGTGCGCCACCTATAACTTGGAGAATATAAATACACCACATAAAAAAATCTGTAATAAATTTTTCAAACATTTTATATATTTATAAAGTTACTGATTATTTTAAGTCCAATTTTATCACTTTTTTCAGGGTGAAATTGAGTTCCATAAATGTTTTCTTTTTCAATAGAACAAACAATATTTGATGAATAATCTGTTGTTGCAGAAATTACACTTTTATCTTTTGGAACAAATTCATAACTATGCACAAAATACATGTGTGATTTATTTTCTATATCTTTAAAAATTTTACTTTCTTTAATAATGCTAATTTCATTCCAACCAATATGTGGAAGTTTGAACTTATCATTTTGATTATCAATCTTTGATACTTTTCCTGAAATCCAACCAAGGCCTTTTGTTTCAGTCTCCTCATAACCAACATCTGCAAACATTTGTAATCCAACACAAATTCCAAGAAGAGGTTTTTTATTATTAATAGCAAAATCGTTTAGAGTATCAACTAATCCATTTATATTATTTAAAGCTTCAACACAGTCCTTAAACGATCCCTGTCCTGGTAAAACTATCTTGTCACTTGATTTAATCTTATTTAAATCTGAGGTTACCTCAATATTAATCTTATCTTTAGCGACTTCCTTAAAAGAATTTATTACAGAGCTGATGTTTCCTGAGTTATAGTCAACAATTGTGACATTCATCAAATTTATAAAGAGCCTTTAGTTGATGGAACTACACCTTTATTCCTTGGATCTATTTCTAAAGCTGTTCTTAATGACCTTGCTAAACCTTTAAAGCAAGATTCAATTATATGATGACTGTTATCTCCATAAATATTTTCCATATGAAGCGTTATTCCAGCTGATTGGGAGAATGCCTGAAACCACTCTTTAAAAAGTTCTGTATCCATTTCTCCAAGTCTTTCTACTTTTAACTTAACTTTCCAAATTAAGTATGGTCTATTTGAAACATCGATTGCAACTCTTGTTAATGTTTCATCCATTGGAATCATTGCGTGAGAATATCTTCTAATTCCTGCATAATTTTTCAGAGCTTTCTTCAGGGCTTCACCTATGGCTATACCTGTATCTTCTGTTGTATGGTGAAGATCTATGTGAGTGTCTCCCTTTGCTTTTAGGTTAATATCTATCAATGAATGTTTTGATAGTTGCTCGAGCATGTGGTTTAAAAAACCTATACCAGTATCAATTTTATAATTACCCTTGCCGTCGATATTTAAATCAACACTAATACTAGTTTCTTTTGTTTTTCTAGAAATTTTTCCTTTTCTACTCATAATTATTAATAGGTATATATATATTAATTAAGTATATCAATATTAGTAATCACCTACTTGAAGTATATAAATTAGTATCCATCTATAATTCATGACTACAATAGTTCTAGTAAGAAAAAATAATGAAGTGGTAGTGGCTGGTGATGGACAAGTTAGTATGGGTAATACTGTAATAAAAAGTACTGCTGCAAAAGTTAGAAAAATTGAAAAAAGAAATGTAATAGCAGGTTTTGCTGGATCGACTGCAGATGCTTTAACCTTATTTGAAAGACTTGAGGCAAAACTTGAAAAACACGCAGGTAATCTTCCAAGAGCAGCTGTGGAACTTGCTAAAGATTGGAGAACCGATAAATATTTAAGAAGACTAGAAGCTCTAATGGCAATAGGAGACAAAGATAATAGTTATATCATTTCAGGTACAGGGGATGTTTTAGAGCCAGAAGGAAATGTAATAGGTATAGGATCTGGAGGAAATTATGCCCTAGCTGCAGCAAAAGTTTTATTAGATACTGATTTGGCTGCAGAAGAAGTTGCAAGAAAAGCAATACAGGTTGCTTCGGAAATATGTGTGTTTACTAATAATAATATTACGATAGAAAAAATTTAATGGAAAAATCTAATGTTACACCATTGGTATCAAAAAAGAAGACTAATAAAGAAAGTGAATCATTAGTAAGCTCTTTATCACCAAGAGAAATTGTATCCGAATTAGATAGGTATGTTGTTGGACAAAAAAAAGCTAAAAAAGCGGTAGCCATCGCATTACGGAATAGATGGCGTCGACAAGCATTAAAGGGTGAAATGAAAGATGAGGTTTTACCAAAAAATATCTTAATGATCGGACCAACAGGAGTTGGTAAAACAGAAATATCAAGACGGTTATCTAAATTAGCAGAAGCTCCTTTTGTAAAAGTCGAAGCAACTAGATTTACCGAGGTTGGTTATGTTGGGAGAGATGTAGAGCAAATTATTAGAGATTTATTAGAAATTGCAATCGCAATGGAAAAAGTAAAAAAACGCAAAGAAGTAAAGACTAAAGCTCAAAAATTAGCTGAAGAAAAAGTCCTTGATGCATTAGTTGGCAATAAGGCAAGTGTTGCAACTAGAGAAAGTTTTAGAAAAAGATTAAGAGACGGAGACCTTGATAATAATGAAATTGAAATAGAAATAAATGAAAGTAATTCTTCATCTTCTTTTGAGATCCCCGGAATGCCAGGTGCTAATATAGGCATGATTAATATTGGTGATATGCTTGGTAAGTCTATGGGTACTAAATCAAAAAAGAAAAAAATGTCAGTAAAAGAATCTCACGAAATTTTGATAAATGAAGAATCGGATAAATTAATTGAGGAGGATAAAATCATTAAATCAGCAAAAAATACTGTAGAAAATAATGGTATTGTTTTCTTAGATGAAATAGATAAAATATCTGGCAGGACAGATCGCGTAGGTGGAGATGTATCTAGAGAAGGTGTTCAAAGAGATTTACTTCCTTTAATTGAGGGAACAACAGTTAGTACAAAATATGGAACTATTAAAACAGATCATATTTTGTTCATTGCATCAGGGGCTTTTCAGCTCGCAAAACCATCGGACTTGCTACCAGAACTTCAGGGAAGGCTTCCTATAAGAGTTGAGCTTGAAGCTTTAACTAGTGATGATTTTAAAAGAATTCTTAAAGAGCCAGACTATAGTTTAATTAAACAGTATGTTGCTCTTTTGAAAACTGAAAATGTAGATTTAGAGTTTTCGGATGATGGAATAGATGCCATTGCCAATATGGCATCAGAAGTCAATGCTACTGTAGAAAATATAGGTGCAAGAAGATTACATACAATCATTGAAAGAATTTTAGATGATATTAGTTTTACAGCAACAGATAGAGCTGGTGAAAAAATTATAATTGATTCTGAGTATGTAAAACAAAATTTAGATGAACTTGTTAAGGATACAGATTTATCAAAATTTATACTTTAAAATTATCTTAATTTAAATTTATTTTTAAGATAAATATAAAAAGCACCACCTCCACCATCCTCAATCTTCGCATCTGTAATTTCTATTATCATTTTCGTTAAGCTTATTTTTGATTCAATGAATTCAGGAACTGAATATTTCAAAATGCTTAGTTCTTTTGAAAGGTAAGGATTTAATGTATTTTTAGATCTTAATCCTTTACCTGTAATTACAATAACTTTAGTAACACTTTCATCAAAACATTTTTGAATAAACTGTCCTACAGCCTTGTTTGCTTCTTCAATTGTGTAACCATGAAGGTCTATTTTTTTTATTTTCTCATGTCTGATATTGCTCTTATCAACAAAATCTTTATTGGGTATCTTCTCTTTGTTTTTTAGGAAACTTTCCCAGTCTTTTTTATCTTTATCTGAAAGTTTTTTATTCAATTATGTTAATGAGTCTATTAATAGCCAATTTGGATTATTTGATTTTGTTTCTTTAGAAAACTTCCAAGTATCATAAACTTTCTTAATTTTTTCTGGGTCACCTGATATAATATTTTTATTTTTGTCTCTAACACAAGTAATAAGCTCGCTAACAAAATCAACCGTTACTTCAAGATTATCTTCTACTGTTTTGTGTTCTTTAATGGATGCTGTATTTATTCCTATAAATGTTATTTCTGCAAAATGCCCCTTTGCTTCTCTCTCTAATAGCGCTTGCTTAAACTGATCATAAATTTTTTTATTTAAAAGAGATTTACTTTTTGTTAATTTATTATCGCTATCACTAAAATCTGTAATTATTGTTTCGTAGGCTATCTTAGCACCTTTTAAAAAGTCTTTTTTTGCGTTGTCGTCAAAATTGCCAACTTTGTTTTCAAGATTTATTACATTAGCAGGAAATTTTTTTTCTAGTTCTGCAGATATTTTTCCCTCAAAACCTGTTCGTTTTCCCAGTATTCCTCTCAACCTTAGAAAAATAAACCCAGCAATCATGGCTAGAAGTATTATATCAATGTATTCAAAACTATAACTCATGTATAAATAATATTTAGTATATTGCTTAATTTCAACTAGCAATTTACATTAAGGACAAATGAACACATTATTGTTACTAATAATAGGAATTCCTGCTGTGGAGATTTATCTGTTTATCAAGGTAGGCTCACAAATCGGTGCATTTAGCACTATTTCATTAATATTTTTGACAGCATTTTTAGGCATTATCTACGCAAGATATGAGGGCTTTAATACTCTTAAATCTGGAATGTCTCAATTAGTTAAAAATCAAGCGCCAATATATGAATTAATATCTGGTGCAGCTTTAGCGTTTGCTGCTTTGCTTTTAATTTTGCCGGGATTTGCCACTGATGTTATTGGTCTATTAATTATATTTCCACCCACGAGAAAGTTACTTATTAAAAAGGTTTCTGTAAATTATAAAAAACCTACACAAGAAAAACAAGATTTTATTAATGGTGAGTTTGAGGATATAGATGAAGACAATGACAGAAAATTATAAAATATTAGCCGAATTTATAAAGGACATTTCAAGTGAAACACCAGACATACAAACATATTTGTTTGTTAAAGATAATATTTCTAAATATCAATTAAACATAGATATCAATTCAAAAGCTGTTAAAAAAAATCTTATAGAAGTAAATACAACTCTTAAATTTGAAGATAAAGAGCCTAATGAAAGAAAGTCTCATTTTGAGATAATTTATACTACTATTGTACAAATTGAAAATGATATTGAAGATAAAAAAAAATTAGAGAAGATAATACTGTGCGATGTTCAAAATAAAATTTATCCTAATTTAGAAAAAGCTTTTCTTAGTCTGTTAAACAATTGTGGATTTCCAGGTGTAAAAGTTGAAAAAAAAATTGATTTTAATAAACTCTACAATGAGAGATTTAATTAAAAAAATTTTTTTTAAAGCTTTTCTTTAAAAAAGTTTGATGAATCTTTTTTTCTTGTTCAGATGGTTTAATTATTTTTTTACAATATAAATCGTTATTACCAGAGTTTACATTTATTTTTTCGTTCTCTAAATTTTTAAAATTTAGTGTTGGTTCTTTCTGATCAAGTAAGTTTATGTAAACTTTAGAAAGTAGATCGCAATCAATAAGGGCTGTGTGCTGAGCTCTATTAGAATTATCAATTCTATATCTTTTACAAAGTGCATCTAAACTCGTTGGTGAGCCAGGAAATTTGTCTCTTGCTAAGGCCAAAGTGTCAATGACATTTTTATTATTAATTCTTCTTTTACCTAATAAAGCAAGCTCATTATTTAAATGGGATAAGTCAAATTCTGCATTATGAATAACTAGTCTTTTATTTTCAATAAAGTTCAGAAAATCATCAACTATATCTATAAATTTTTTTTGTGTTGATAAAAATTCATCTGTATAACCATGAACTTCTAGGGCTTTTTCAGAAACTTTTCTTTCAGGGTTTAAGTAGCAATGAAACCTGTTTTCTGTCGGCATAAGGTCTTCAAGTTCGATGCAACCAATTTCCACTATTCTATGGCCTTCTTTAACAAATAAGCCTGTTGTTTCTGTATCTAAAATAACCTCTTTCATTTTACAAAATATCTTTCAAAATTATTTTTATACTTTTTTTAACAGATTTATTAGTAAAATCGTTTTTAATAATAAATTGAGATTTATTCATTTTATAATCAAGCGGCAGCTGAATGTTTCTAAATTTACTTAAAAGTTTTGGGTTAAAGTTCTCTCTCTCTTTTAGTCTTTTCGAGATATCAGATTTCTTTGATTTAACAAATACCAAAATATCATCTTTTTTATTAATCTTGTTTTCTAGTAGTAGTGGAATATCTAAAATTATAATTTTTTTATTTCTATTTTTTTTAAAAAATATGTACAATTTTTTTTTTATTTCTGAATGAACAATCTTAATAATCTTTTCGAGATTAAATTTATTGTCTAATATAGCTTCCGAAATTTCGTTCTTATTTATGGGAAATGAATAAATATATTTCGGTAAAACTTTTTTTAACTTGTTAAAAACTTTTCTTTCTTTTTTATATAATTTACCAACCTCAGCATCTGCATTAAATACTGGATAACCAAAATTTTTAGCTACATAACTTTTGCCCGATCCAATATCTCCTAAAATTCCAATTTTAATCATTAATCTAAAAGCTTAATTATCTCGTCATCAATTTCTGGCATTATAGAGGTCCAAATATTAAATGCGTATTTTGCTTGATTTAAAAACATCATTTTGCCATTCATTATTTTGTTTCCTCTTAGTCTTGCTTTCTTTAAAAAAATTGTTTCTTTTGGATTATAAATTAAATCATAAAAGAGTATTTTTTTGCTAAAATTTTTATCAAAATCACTAAAATCTATTTTTAACTCTTCATCCTTTGTTAAGCCAACGCTGGTTGTATTAATTACAATGTTACAGAACGAAGGTCTTTTACCCCAATTTATTATTTCTATTTCTGGAAATGTTTTCTTTAAATCTTCTGCTTTTTCCTTGGTTCTATTGCTTAAAATAATATTAGCTCCCTCTTTTTTTAGAGCAAAAATTATAGACGAGGTCACACCACCGGCACCTATAATAAAAATGTTTTTTCCTTCCAAAGGTTTTGGTGTCATAGTGTCGTTATTATGTGGATAAAGTTCTTTTATACTATCCCAAAAACCAACACTATCGGTGTTATATCCAACAATCTTATTGTTAATTTTAAAAAGAGTATTTACAGATTGAGTTTTTTTAGCAACAAAATCTAATTCATCTAAAAAGGGAATAATTAATTTTTTAAATGGCACAGTAACGTTTACACCAATTATTTCATCTTTTCTAATCTCTTCAATTATATTTTTTAAATCTTTTTCTTCTACTTTTCTCTTTTCATAAAAGCTGTCTGCAAAACGATATTTTTTCATCCAATGATTATGTATTAAAGGTGATAGGGAGTGACTGATTGGATTTCCTATGACTAAATATTTTCTCATTTATAATTGTTTAAATACTCTTTGATTTTTTTAACGGGTAAGCCCATTATGGTGTCTTCATCTCCTTCGATTTTAGAAAATAATGACCTACCCTCACCTTCAATTTGATAAACATTGTAAGCATATAGTGCCTCATCACTTATTTTCGCCAGATAAAGTTTAAGTTCTTCTTCGCTCATTTGTTTCATGGTTAAAGATGCTTTGTCCGTATAATTCCATATCATTGAACCATCTCTTGATATGCAAACTGAACTTATTAATTGATGTGTTTTTCCATTAAGCTTCTCTAATATTTTTAAAGCCTCCAATCTATTTTTGGGCTTTGAGATAATCTCTCCCTCAAGATCTATTATGCTGTCGGCACCCAAAACTATCTCACCAGAAAATTTTTGACTAACTTTATTTGCTTTAAGTTCTGCTAGATTTTTTGAAACAATTACTGGTGTTGCTTTTTCCTTTAATAAACTTACTTTAACGCTATCTTCATCGACATTTGATGGCTCAATCAAACAATCAATTTTGTTTTCTTTTAAGATTTTTTTTCTCACATCGCTTTTTGATGCAAGTATTATTTTATTAAGCATTTTTTTTATATATTTCGTGTATTTTAATTATTGAAGCAGCAGTCTCTTCAACTGATTTTCGAGTAACATCGATGGTTGGCCACTTATATTTTGCAAACGTTTTTTTTGCATTCTCAACTTCTTCTTTAATTTTTTGAATATTTGTATAATTGGTGTTTTCTCTTTCTTTAAGTGTAATCATTCTGTTTTTTCTTATATCAACCAATCTTTCCGCTTCGGTTATCAATCCAACAACGCAAGCCATTTTTGGATTTTTTTTTAAGCTATCTGGTATTGAGCCTTCGTTAACGAGTGGGATGTTTGAGGTTTTAAAACCTTTGTTTGCAAGATAAATTGATGTTGGTGTTTTACTTGTTCTACTAACACCCAGTAGTATTAAATCTGATTTTTCTAACTCTTCTACTAAATTTCCATCATCATGATTCATTGTAAATTGAATAGCTTCTATTCTTTCATAATATTCATCGTTAAGCGCATGTTGTCCGCTCGGAACATGTGAGGCCTGCTGATTTAGTAATTTTGAAAAACTAAGTATTAAATTTCCTAGGACACCAAAACAAGGAATTTTTTTTTCATCGCTTTTGTTTGCTAAAAATTTTGCAAGACTGTTATCAACAATTGTATATAATATTATTGAATTTTTTTGTTTTTTTGCCTCTTCAAGAATTTTAACAACTTGATTTTCTGTTCTTGTAAAAAAATAAGATTTAACTTCATACTTAATATTTTTAAATTGTGCTTTTATAGCCAAAAATACTCTATCCAAAGTTTCACCCGTTGAATCTGAAACTAGGTATATTTGGTGTGTATTACGCATGAATAAAGTGTTTATAATTAAGTATTATTTTTATCATTTGGTCTTTTTGTAATTTTTTATATTTTTCATTGTAAAATAGGGTTTTTATAAACATTAATAAACATGTGAACTTATAATATACATTTAATCTAATAAAATTAAATAGGACTTAAAATTAACTGGTTTGAATTGGTTATATTAACTATTAAGTGTTAATAATTAGTGAATAAGATGTGAATAACAAATAATTACCATTATTCACATAACATATAACTAATACTATAATTATATATTACTTATTAATATGACCCCTATCCAAAATACTATACTAAACAAAAAAACAGCCAATGTTCCTATATGGTTAATGAGACAGGCAGGCCGATATCTTCCAGAGTTTAGAGAAATAAGAAAAGAAAATCTAAATTTTATTAAATTATGCTTAAACGAAACCTTATCATCGGAAATTACACTGCAACCATTAAAAAGATTTGATTTAGATGCGGCTATTATTTTTTCAGACATTCTAATGTTGCCATATGGATTAAGCCAAAAGGTAGAATTTAAAAAAGATTTTGGTCCACAATTAGGAGATTTAAGTTTAGAAATAATTTCTAAAGTTGATGAAATAGACTTCTTACAAAAACTATATCCTATTTATAAATCGATAAAAAAAGTTAGTGAAAACAATCTAACAAAAAACAAAGATCTAATAGGGTTTGTTGGTGCTCCATGGACTTTATTGGTTTATATGATTAATAAACAATCTCCTAAAAAAGAATTAATAAAAGATTTTTTTAGAGATAATTTTTTAATAAATAGAGTTTTAATAATATTAGAAAAATTTTTAAAAATTCACATCGATCATCAGGTAAAAAATGGTGCAACTGTAATTCAAATTTTTGATAGTTGGGCTGGCTTATTAGAAGAAAAAGATCTACCAGATTACGTTTATATTCCAACGTTAAAAATAGTTGATTATGTAAAGTCACTTGGCATACCTGTAATTTGTTTTCCTAGAGGAATAAGTAATTATAAAAGTTATTGTGATATTGTGAAACCAGATGTTGTTAATATTGATTATAATGTAAACCTTACAAAAATATGTAAAGAGATTAACATACCCGTCCAGGGAGGGCTTGATCCAAAGGTTTTGTTAACGGACACGGAAAATTTAAAAAAACATGCTTTAAAATATTTAGAAGTTTTTAATGACCACCCATACATTTTTAATTTAGGTCATGGAGTTCTACCAGAAACAAATCCTAATATGGTTGATTATTTAGTAAAGATGGTAAAAGATTATTAAATGAAAAAAGCAGTAATCTTATTTAACCTTGGCGGCCCTGACAAAATAGAAAATGTTGAACCATTTTTATTTAATTTATTTAATGATCCTGCGATTTTAAACTTACCGAGTTTTTTAAGATACCCACTAGCAAAATTGATCTCGAACAGAAGAGCGCCAATCGCTAAAAAAATTTATGAAGAGTTAGGTGGGTCGTCGCCAATATTAAAACTAACTAAAGAACAATCTATTGCCCTTGAAATAAAATTAAACAAAACCCAAATAGAGACTGAGTATAAATGTTTTATAGTAATGCGCTGTTGGAATCCAAGAGCCGAAGATGTAATTAAAGAAGTTCAATTATTTAATCCTAATGAAATTATTCTAATGCCTCTTTATCCTCAATATTCTGCTGCAACGTCAGGATCTTCAATTAAAGAGTGGAAAAATGTTTGTAAAAAAAATGGCTACAATATTAAAACAAGCACTATTTGTTGTTATCCAACAGACAAAAATTTCATTAATGCCCACACAAACGAAATATTAAAAAAAATTAAAGATATTAAGAATTTTAAATTAATATTTTCTGCACATGGTCTACCAGAAAAAAATATTAAAAAAGGAGACCCTTATCAATGGCAAGTAGAGCAATCTGTTAAAAAAATAGTTGAGAACCTAAATGATGAAAATTTAGATTGGGTTTTGAGCTATCAAAGTAGAGTTGGTCCATTAAAGTGGATTGGACCCTCAACAGAAGACACAATCATTGAAAATTCTAAAATTGGCAAACATATTGTTTTAGTTCCTATTGCTTTTGTTTCTGAACATTCAGAAACTCTTGTTGAGCTTGATATAGAATATAAAGAAATAGCAGATGCCAACGGATGTAAAAATTACACTAGAGTTCCAGCACTTGGTATTAATGAAGACTTTATTAAAGCCATGTCAGAACTAATAATAAAAAAAAATGAATACACAATTAATGAAAACCTTCATCCCCCAAAGATACAATGTCCATCTAATTTCAAAAAATGCCCATGTTTAAACTATGAATAGTTATCTATTATTAAAAAGCCTGCATTTAATAGCTGTATTTTCTTGGATGGCAGGACTTTTATATTTACCCAGAATTTTTGTTTATCACGTCGAAAATTCAAAAGATGAAAATACTTCTTCAGTATTTAAAACAATGGAAAGGAAATTATATTTTTATATTATGACACCAGCGATGACTTTAGCTTGGATTTTTGGGTTAATTTTGATTTCCACATTGGGTTTTGACGTTCTTTCTACAGTTTGGATTAAATTTAAATTGTTGTTTGTTATTTTGTTAACTATATATCATTTTTATTTAGCCAAACTTCTTAATGACTTTAAACTGGATCAAAATACTAAATCATCTAATTTTTTTAGAATAATCAATGAAGCACCAACAATATTGCTTATTTTAATTGTTTTTGTTGTTGTTTTTAAGCCTATCTAGGCTTGTAATATTTTAAAGAGTATATATATTTAATTCACCTAATAAATAAACCTCCCACACATGAATATACAAGAACTTAAACTAAAATCATCTGAACAATTAATTACACAAGCAGAAAAGTTAGACATTGAAAATGCTAGCACATTAAGAAAGCAAGAAATTTTATTTGCGATATTAAAAAAAGTTGCTGAAAAAGAAGAAATAACAGGTGCTGGGGTTTTACAATTACTTCAAGATGGGTTTGGTTTTTTAAGAGCTGTGGAATCAAATTATCTACCTGGTCCAGACGATATTTATGTGAGTCCAAGTCAAATAAGAAAATTTGGCCTAAGAACAGGAGACACGGTTGAAGGGCCTGTTAGAGCCCCAAAAGAAGGAGAGAGATATTTTGCATTGTTGCAAGTCAGTAAAATAAATTTTGAAGAGCCTGAAAAAAAACGTCACAATATTGCTTTTGAAAACTTAACACCGTTATACCCGGACAAGCAATTGGTAATGGAAGTTGAAACAACAAAAATAGAGAAAAAACCAGACCTAACCCCTAGGTTGATTGATTTAGTTAGCCCCATAGGCAAGGGACAAAGATCTATAATTATTTCACCACCCAAAGCTGGTAAAACTATGATTTTACAAAGTATAGCAAATTCAATAGCCGCAAATTATCCCGAATGTTATTTGATGGTATTGTTGATTGATGAAAGACCAGAAGAAGTAACAGACATGCAAAGAACAGTTAAAGGTGAAGTGATAAGCTCTACCTTTGATGAGCCCGCTTCAAGACATGTTGCTGTTGCAGAAATGGTTATTGAAAAAGCAAAACGATTAACAGAACATAAAAAAGATGTTGTTATTTTATTAGATTCTATAACAAGGTTAGGAAGAGCTTATAACGCCGTGATACCAAGTTCTGGTAAAGTATTAACTGGGGGTGTCGATGCGAACGCGCTTCAAAGACCAAAAAGATTTTTTGGAGCTGCAAGAAATATAGAAGAAGGTGGATCACTCACAATTATTTCTACAGCCTTGATTGATACAGGGAGCAGAATGGATGAGGTAATTTTTGAAGAATTTAAAGGAACTGGAAATAGTGAAACAGTATTAGATAGAAAAATCGCAGAAAAAAGAATTTATCCTGCGATTGATATAACTAAATCTGGAACTAGAAGAGAAGAACTTCTTTTTGATAAAAATGATCTTCAAAAAATGAATGTTCTTAGAAGAATTATTGCCCCAATGGGAACAATGGATGCAATTGAATTTATTAACTCTAAGTTAAAAAATACAAAAAGTAATGCTGAGTTCTTTAACTCAATGAATAAACCTGCTTAATTAAGACTATAAAATCTTTATTCTTACCATTAAGATACAAATATGAATGTAATAGAAAGACTAAATATTTTAAAAAATAATTTAGCAATCAAAAATTATACTAAAGTAATTGAAGGATGTAACAAAGTCCTAAAAGCTGAACCTAATAATTTTTTTGCACACAATCTTTGTGGACTAGCTTTCCAAGGAAAGGGTAACTTTCAATCTTCTATTAATTGTTTTAACAGAGCAATAGATCTTAAAATGAATAATTTTCCAGCAATGAACAATCTTGCAAATTCTCTGAAAGCACTTTCAAGAATGGATGCGGCAGAAGCAATGTATTTAAAAGCTCTAAAGGTTAATGCAAAATACATTAATGCCTTAAATAATTATGGTAACTTGAAACAACAAATTGGTGATTTTAATGGAGCCATAGAACTCTATACAAGAGCTCTTACAATTGATCCAAACCAAACAAACGTTCTGTTTAGCTTATCTTCTTCCTACCAAGAAGTTGGCGATTTTATAAAATCAAGAGAGTGTGCAAACAGACTTTTAAAAATTGATCCCACAAATACATCAACACACAAGTTGATAAGTGGCTTTACAGATTACAACAAAGATAAAAAACATTTGAAAGAAATGGAATTGTTAATCGACAAAGAAAATTTAAAAGATGAGCAGATTATCGACCTATCCTTTGCCCTTGGGAAGGCGCACGAAGATATTAAAGATTACGAAAAATCATTTAAATTTTTGGAGATGGGCAATAGATTAAAAAAGAGCAAAAGTAGTTACAATATTCCTAAGCATGAAAAGTTGTTTAAAAGTATAATGAAAGCCTTTGAAGGTATCGATTTTGGCTTATTTAAAAAAAATTCAAAAAAAAAACCGATGATCTTTATTTGTGGAATGCCAAGATCTGGAACCACTCTTGTTGAGCAGATAATAGCATCACACAAGGATGTTGTTGGTGCTGGAGAATTAATATATTTACAGCACACTATAGAAAAAAATTTTATAGAAGATTTTAAAATAAATAAGCAAAAAATACTCGACCAGGGATTAATAGATCACAATATTATTCAAGAACAATATCTTGAGTTACTAAATGTTCATAAATTTGGTGATCAAATAATCACAGATAAAGCACCCCAAAATTTTAGATGGATTGGATTTATGAAAATTTTCTTTCCCAACTCTAAAATAATACATTGCAATAGAAATCCAAAAGATAACTGCTTGTCGCTATATAAAAATAATTTTGCATCAACAGTAATGGACTGGAGTTATGATCAGAAAGATATAGCTAATTATTATAATATTTATTCTGACCTAATTAACTTTTGGAATAAGAAATTACCAAACGATATTTATAACGCAAACTATGAGAAAATAGTACAGAATAAAGAAATTGAAATAAAAAAATTAATCAAGTTTTGTGGACTGGATTGGGATCCCGCATGTTTGAATCACCATAAAAATTCTAAGACACCAATTAGTACAGTCAGCGTCGCTCAAGCAAGAAAACCAATTTACACATCGTCATTGAATTCAAATGATAAATATTCCAAATATTTAAAAGAAATGTTTGAAAATTTGAATAATTAAAATATTTTTCTAATTAATTCTGAGTATACTCGTGGAATGACAATTTATGCTTTATCAACTGGACCAGGCACGTCTGGCCTCGCTATTATAAGAGTTTCAGGCGTAGAAACTAAAATTGTAATTAAAGCTCTAACGAAATCAGAATTACCGAAGCCAAGAGTAGCCACTCTAATAAAAGTCAACAAAATCAACAGTTCTGAGTTGATAGATGAAGCTATAGTTATATGGTTTCCTGGGCCAAAGAGCTACACAGGTGAGGATATGGCAGAATTTCATGTCCATGGTAGTAAAGCTGTTATTGAAGCTCTACACAGTTCTATTTCCAAAATAGAAAATTGCAGAATGGCAGAGCCGGGAGAGTTTACGAAACTTGCATTTCAAAATGGCAAAATAAATTTATTGAAAGCAGAGAGTATAGCAGATTTGATTTCTGCAGAAACTGAAATTCAACGACAACAGGCAGTAAAAACTATGAGTGGTAAATCTGCACATATATTTAATGAATTAAGAGAAAAACTTTTAAAGATCTTGGCGCACATTGAAGCAAAAATTGATTTTCCAGATGAAGACTTACCTAAAAATATTTTAGAAAAAATTAAACTAGACTCAAATGAAGTTATTTTAAATATTAAAAAAATTCTTGATGATCAAAAAGTTGGAGAAAAAATTAGAGAAGGATTTAAAATTGCAATCGTCGGACCTACGAATGTTGGTAAATCAAGTTTATTAAATTATTTATCAAATCGTGAAGCTGCAATAGTTTCAAAAACCGCTGGTACCACACGTGATATAATTGAAACACATTTAAATATTGATGGTTATCCAGTTGTAGTTTCCGATACAGCCGGAATTAGAAAGTCAAAAAATGATATAGAAACAAAAGGCATAAAGTTAGCCTTAAAAAGAGCTGAAGATGCAGACTTAAAGCTTGTGGTAATTGAGGCTAAAAACGTTGAATTAACTCAAGTTTTAAGCAATTTATTAAATAAAAATGCCATTTTAGTTATAAATAAATCAGACTTATTAGAGAAAAAATTAAATAACAAAATCAAAAAATACGACCATATTTTAATCTCTATAAAAAATAATTTAAAAATGGATCAACTAATTTTGAAAATCAAAAATAATCTAAAAGATAAATTTATTACAAATGAAGATATTTTAATTACAAGAGCAAGACACAGGGAACATCTTATTGAATGTTTAAACAATTTAGAAAATTTTAATAAAAAAAATAGAACACAAGATTTTGATAAGGCAGCAGAAGATCTTCGTCTAGCGACACGACATCTAGGAATGATAGTTGGAAAGGTCGATGTAGAAGAGATACTTGGTGCAATTTTTAATGATTTTTGTATTGGTAAATAACTACATTTAATTTAAGACGACTTATTTGCTTAAATAAGCCAACATTATCAACAATTATTTTTAAATATAAAACGTGCTTTTTATCTATGTTTTAGATCATATTTTGATGTTTTTTGTTGTTATTACTAACTAATAAGAGTTTTTTTTTAAATTATATCGATTTTTATTTAGATTCTAAAATTCCTAGTTTTATAAATATTGACACCTGAGTCTACTCTCGGCTTGTAAATTTTTTAATGACCTATAAATTTACTTTATGAAAAAAGATCTAATATTTGATGTTGTTGTAATTGGAGGTGGTCATGCTGGCTGTGAAGCTGCTGCTGCATCAGCTAGGCTTGGAGTTAATACTGCTTTGTTTACTCACAGCATAGATACGATTGGTGAGATGTCATGTAATCCTGCTATTGGAGGATTAGGTAAAGGGCACCTTGTAAGAGAGATTGATGCACTAGACGGCTTGATGGGTGAGATGGCAGATAAATCTGGAATCCAGTTTAGACTACTAAACAAAAGTAGAGGTCCAGCTGTTAGAGGTCCTAGAACTCAATCAGATAGATTCTTATATAGAAAATATATGCAAGAAAAACTGATAAACTACTGTAATTTAACACTTTTTTCTGATCCTGTAGTTAGATTTATTTTTACAAAAAACTCTGTAACTGGTTTCGAAACACAATCTGGAAAGAAAGTTTCATGTATGAAGCTAATTCTAACAACTGGCACTTTTTTGAATGGGATGATTCATATTGGTGATAAAAAAACCCCGGCCGGAAGGTACGACGAGAAACCTTCCACTGGCTTAAGTGAACAACTTGTAAAACATGCTTTTAAAATTGGAAGGTTAAAGACTGGCACACCTCCGCGACTTGATGCACGCTCAATTAATTTTTCAAACTTGGAAGAACAGCTCGCAGATGAAGATCCATATTTCTTTTCTTTTTTAACTAAAAAAAGTTTTAACAAACAAGTTTCTTGCCGCATGACCTATACAAATGAGAAGGTTCACAAGATCATAGAAAGAAATTTATCTAAGAGTGCCATGTACTCAGGAAGTATCCAGGGTGTCGGACCAAGGTATTGTCCATCTATTGAAGATAAAGTTGTTAAATTTGCCGATAAGAGTAGGCACCAAATCTTTTTAGAACCAGAAGGTCTTAATGATCACACAATTTATCCTAACGGTATATCTACCTCTTTACCAGCTGATGTTCAGCAAGAAATTTGTAACAATATCAGTGGTTTAGAAAATGTAATAATGATTAGACCAGGATATGCTATTGAATACGACTATATAGATCCTAGAGAACTCTTTTTAACTCTAGAAACTAAAAAAATTTCTAATCTTTATTTAGCTGGACAAATTAACGGAACCACAGGATATGAAGAAGCAGCTGCGCAAGGTCTTATTGCCGGGATAAATGCGGCCCTCTCTTTTAAAAAAGAAGAACCTTTTATCTTGGATAGGTCAGACGCCTATATTGGCGTTATGATAGATGATTTAGTTACAAAAGGGGTGGCTGAGCCCTATAGAATGTTTACATCTCGCGCAGAATATAGATTAAGTTTAAGGGCGGATAATGCTGACCAAAGATTAACATCAAAAGGAATAAAGATAGCTTTAATTAATGATAAAAGAAAAAAATTGTTCGAAGATAAGTTTAAAAAGTTAAAAATAATTTCATTTAAAATGGATAAGCTGTCTATTTCACCAACAAAAATAGCAAATTCTGGAATTATGGTAGCAAAAGATGGTATACTTAGAACTTCTAAAGAAATTTTAACTCAAAATGGTGTCAATATGAAAAAAATCAGAGAAATATGGCCCATTATTCCCTTTTATAGTAGCGAAATTGATGAACAAATAGAAATAAATGCACATTACAGCGGTTATTTGAAAAAGCAAAAGGCTGATATTTTAGCTTTTAAGAGAGACGAAAATTTACTTATACCTGATAAAATAAATTTTGATGATTTATCCGGTCTTTCAAATGAAGTAAAAGCTAAGTTCAAGAAAATTAAACCCAAAACGATGGGTCAAGCTCTTAGAATCGATGGAATTACGCCAGCTGCTGTATATATTTTGTTGTCACATGTTAAAAGAAAGACTATTAAGCATATAGCTTAAATGGATGAAATTTTAAAAAAATATTCCTCACTTTCACAGTTAAACGTTTCACGTGAAACTTTTTCAGATTTTGAAAAATTTATATCGATGATAATTGAAAAAAATGATGAAATTAATCTTATCAGTAGGGATACTTGTAAAAATGAAACAATTAGAGAAAGACATATAGTAGATTCAGCGCAAGTAATTGATTTAATTGATTTAAAAAGCAATACTAGTACAGATTTAGGTACTGGTGGTGGTTTTCCAGGAATAATAGTAGCAATAATGTTAAAACATATGAAAAAAGACATAAAAATAGATTTATATGAAAAAAGTCATCATAAGTGTTTATTCTTAAGTAAAGTCTCAGGTGAGCTCAATTTGGATACCAATGTAATTAAAAAAGACATTTTTAAAGTAAAAGAATTAAATTCAGGAACTATAATAGCAAGAGCATTTAAACCATTACCCATTGTTTTAGAATTAGTGAATGAAAATTTTAATAATTTTGAAAATTTAATTATATTCATGGGAAAGAGTGGAAAGCAAAAATTGGAAGAAACTTTACGTAATTGGGAGCTTGATTATGAAACAAGAAAAAGTATCACAAATGAAGATTCATTTTTAATAAATATTAAAAACATTAAAAAAAAAAATTGAAATGCAAATTATTTCTATAATAAATCAAAAGGGTGGGGTAGGAAAAACAACTACTGTAATAAATCTTGCAGCTGGGTTGGCTCAACTAAAAAAAAAAATTTTAGTAATAGATTTAGACCCTCAAGGTAATGCAACAACAGGACTTGGCTTGTCAAACTTAAATAATTCTAGCGAGACTATTTATGGAGTATTAAATGGTACTAAAACTATTTCTGAGGTAATAAAAAACACGGAGTATAAAAATTTAGATATTATAACTTCAAATGTTGATTTGTCAGGATTAGAGCTTGAGACAGCAGGAGATAATGAAAGAGCTTTTATATTGAAGGGTAAATTAAGTGCGTATTTAAATGATTCCAGGGAACTATACGATTATATACTAATAGATTGCCCACCATCGTTAAGCTTATTAACTGTAATGGCATTAGTCTCATCAAACTCTTTAGTAGTACCTTTGCAGGCTGAATTTTTTGCATTAGAGGGTTTAACACAATTAATAAAGACAATAGAGAGAATAAAAGTAAACTTGAATCCCAAACTTGAAATAAGAGGAATTCTTCTAACCATGTTTGATAAAAGAAATAAGCTATCTGCACAAGTTGAAAAGGAAGCTAGAGATTATTTTAGTGACAAAGTTTATGTTACCGTAATACCTAGAAATGTAAGATTATCCGAAGCACCCTCTCATGGCATGCCAGTTTTATTTTATGATAAATTATGTCCAGGTAGTAAATCATACTTTAGTTTTACGGATGAATTTATAAACCAAGAAGAAAAAATAGGGAGTGCAGCGTAATGGATACAAATAAAATTAAAAAGGGTCTTGGTAGAGGCTTGTCCTCATTAATTGGAGAAATTAAATCAGAGATAAGTATTAATAAATTATTATTAAGTGATTTAGTGAGCAATAAATTTCAACCAAGAAAAATTTTTGATGAGGAAAACTTACAAGATTTAACAAACTCAATAAAAGAGAGAGGAATTATACAGCCTATAATAGTAAGAAAATCTTCAGAATATAGATCGAAATTTGAAATAATCGCTGGTGAGAGAAGGTGGTTAGCAGCTCAAAGAGCAGGGTTACACGAAGTTCCGGTTGTTATTACGGATGCAGATGATTTAAAATCTCTTGAGTTTGCTATAGTAGAAAATGTTCAGAGACATGATCTTAATGCAATTGAAGAAGCCAATGGTTATAAAAATTTAATTGACAATTTTTCATACGATCAAGAAAAAGTTGCTAAATTTATTGGTAAAAGTAGAAGTCATATAGCTAACCATTTAAGATTATTGAATTTACCACATGAAGTATTAAAACTAATTGAAACAAAGAAATTAACACCAGGCCATGCTAAAATCTTAGTAGGCTTAGAAAATGCAAGCTTTGTAGCAAAAAAGATAATTGAAAAAAATCTATCTGTTAGACAAGCAGAAAACTTTGTGAAAATTTTTAAAGAAAAAAGACGTCCATCAAAAAATCTAGTAGATAATAATCTAAAAGACCTCGAGTCTTCAATTATTAACAAAATTGGATTAAATGTTTCAATTAGAAATAAAAAAAATAATACAGGATCAATATCTTTTGAATACAAAGAAATAGAACAATTAAATAAGATTATAGAGATTATAAAACTTAATTATTAATCTTGTTAAATTCGTTAATTATAAAGTTAGATAAAATATTTAAAGAATTAGAGCTGTGTTTTTTTACCAATAGTTCAATTTCGTTGGCCTTGTAGATAAGATTTTCTGCCTTTTTTAACGTCCAGTTCTCCATTTGCTGTTTAACTATTTGTTTATCTTTCCAAAAAATTGGTGGTCTATATGTTGAAATGGCAAGTTCAATGCTGCTAGTCTCAGTTGCCTTCAAAAGCAAATAATATAATCTTTTAGATTTCATTAAAAAAGTTCTTGTTATTAAAATGCAGTCATCTGATGAAAAATTATTTTCATTTAATATAAAGATAGTTTTTTTAAAATTTTTAGCCAAACAATTATCTACTAATTCGGATACATTATAATTTTCTGCTAGATTTGTTAATTTTAAAATTTGATCTACATTAATATTTTTTTTACCGATCATAAAATTTTCAATTTTATTAAATTCATTAATTAAATTTTTTCGATCTCCTCTAGACCTACCAACTAGTATATTTATTGTTTCTTGTGAAATGGGTATTTTTTTTTCTCTAAAAAAATTACTTGTTATGGTGCTGAGTGTTCTACTATCATCATCATAAAACGCGGTAGATATGCTACTTTTATTTTTTTCAAAAAAAGATCTTAATTTAGACTTTTTGTCTAATAAGCCTGAATTTAAAATTACTGTAATTCCATCAATTTTTTTTTCAATTATATCTTCAATGATTGTACGTATTTTATCGGTTGCTCTTGAAATTATAATTAATTTTTTGGTTTCAAAAAAAGATTTAGTAGAAATGGTATCAAAAAAATTTTTTTCGTTATCTAGTATCTCTTTTTCCTCATATCTATATGTACTTTCTAAAAATTTAGTTTTGAAGCATTGTTCAATAATCTCATTTTTGTGTCCTTCGTTTTCCCCATGCAATAGATAAAAAAAATATTTTTCGTTATCAAATTTACTTAATTCAAATGACTTAAGAATCATTTATTTATAAATTTTGTAGATACAAAAGAATGTTATCTGTTATTTCATCAACTAAATTATTTTGAATATTATTTTCATACTGTCTTAACTCAAATTTTTTTGAGCTGTTTTCGTAAGAGAAGTTTTTTGTGAATTTTTTATTTTTCGTTATGGATCCGGCTTTTAAAACCTCGAGTTCAACAGAAATGGTCATATTAAACATTTTTGGGTTTCCTCTAGCATCTTTTGAAGATATCTGTCTTTTCTTTTTGGAATTTATTTTTAAACTAATAATGTCGTCACTTTTCGAATCAGAGTAATTTTCTATTTTACTTTTAAATGTTTTGTTTAACCTATCTTTTTTGAAAATCTCAATTTTTTGAATATTAAAATTTACTCCTTTAGTAGAGTAAATAGGTGCATAGCCACAACTAGACAGTGCATAAAGCAGTAATATTAAGAGTGTGAATTTAAATTTCATTTTACAATTAAATTTATTAATTTATTTTTAACAAATATACTTCTTATTATATTTCCGTTCTCTAAATATTTTATTATTTTAGGGTCCTTTTTAAGCTCATTTGTTAGTGTTTCTTCATCTACATCTTTTTTTATATTAATTAATGATCTTTTTTTCCCATTAATTTGAATTACGATATAAACATCATTTTTCTCTAGATGTTTGAGTTCTGCTGTTGGCCATATGCTACTATTTTTTGATTTTATCTCTTCTAAACATTCAGAAATTAAGTGAGGCAAAATAGGATTTATAGTTCTTAAAATTAATTCATAATTTTTTAACAAATCTCCCTTGTGTAATTCTTTTTCAATTTCCTTATTTAAAAAATTATATGTCTCGTGTAAATTTGCAACTATTACATTATAGCGAAATTTCTCTAAATTTTTTGTCATATTATCAACCAAGTTATTTGAAAATTCATTTAATGAATCACTTTTAGAAAATTCTCTTTTTTCTTTCGAGGTAAGTTTTTCAATTATTTTTCTATGAAGTAACCAAAACTTTTGAACAAATTTATATGAAGAAATCATTCCTTGGTCTGACCATTGCACATCTTTTTCAGGCGGACTGTCAGACAATATAAACAGTCTAACTGCATCTGCTCCATATTTTTCAATTATATTTTCAGGATCAATAGTATTTTTTTTTGATTTTGACATTGATTCGGTGGGTCCAACCTTAATTTTTTCTTTAATATCTTTTTTTTTATAAAATTGTTTGCCATCTTCAGAAAATACCTCATCTGGACTTAGCCAATTATTTTTATTGTCTTTGTATGTTTCGTGACAGACCATTCCCTGTGTGAACAACCCCTTAAAAGGTTCTGTATAATTAAATTTATCATTCTTATAATTTAATGCTTGCATGAAAAATCTTGAATATAACAAATGTAATATGGCGTGCTCCACTCCGCCGATATACTGATCTACTGGCATCCAATAATTAACATCATCATCAAAGCCGTAACCCATATTATTTGGTGAACAAAATCTTAAAAAGTACCACGAAGAATCAACAAAAGTATCAAGAGTATCGGTTTCCATAACACATTCCTCATTATTTATAGTAATTTTTTTCCACTCTTCTTGATGATCAAGAGGATTTCCTTTTGTATTTAGGTTGATCTTTTCAGGTAATTTTATGGGAAGATTTTCCAAAGGTACTTTAACTATTTCTTTTTTACTATTATAAGCAATTGGAATTGGGCAACCCCAATATCTCTGCCGAGATACGCCCCAATCTTTTAATCTAAAATTAATTTTTCTTTTACCAATTTTTTTTTCCTCCAAAATTTTAATAGTTTCCAATATTGACTCATCAGGAACTTTTAAATCATTTAGAAATTTTGAATTGAAGATTACACCATTTCCAGTGAAGGCTTCTTTTTCAACTTTAAAATTATGATTACTATCTATTGGTTTCACAACAGGTGTAACTTCTAAATCATATTTTATAGCAAAGTCCAAATCTCTTTGATCGTGTGCTGGGCAACCAAATACTGCACCAAACCCATAATCCATCAATACAAAATTTGCGAAATACACAGGAACTTTCATTGTTTCATCAAGGGGGTTGGTTGCATGTAGACTTGTTTTAAAGCCGATTTTTTCAGCTTGAGCAATTGACTCTTCCGTTGTTCCTGTTTTTGAACAGTTCTTTTTAAATTGAATAAACTTTTTATCTTTTTCATAAAATTTAGCTATAGGGTGATCAACTGATACAGCCAAAAAAGAAAAACCAAATAAAGTGTCAGGACGAGTAGTAAAGCATTTAATATTGTTAACAGGCAAATCTCCCTCTACTTTAAAATCTATTTCACAACCAAAAGATTTACCAATCCAATTTTTTTGCATAATCTTAACTTTATTTGGCCATTCCTCAAGATTCTCTAAGCCACTAAGTAGCTCCTCTGAAAAATTAGATATATTAAAAAACCATTGGTTTAATTTTTTTCTCTCAACAAGCACACCCGATCTCCAACCTTTGCCATCTATAACTTGTTCATTTGCTAAAACTGTTTGATCAACTGGATCCCAGTTAACATAATTTTCTTTTCTATAAACTAAACCTTTATCATATAATTCTAAAAAAAATATTTGCTGGTGTTTATAGTAATCTGGAGAACAAGTGGAAATTTCTCTATCCCAATCAATTGAAAGGCCTAATTGTTTTAGTTGTGATTTCATAACAGAAATATTTTTTTCAGTCCATTCTTTAGGATCTAAATTATTTAATCTAGCAGCATTTTCAGCGGGCATACCAAATGAATCCCACCCCATTGGATGCAATACATTAAAACCTTGCATTTTTTTGTATCTCGATAAAACATCTCCAATAGTGTAATTTCTAACATGGCCCATGTGAATTTTCCCTGATGGGTAAGGAAACATTTCTAAGCAGTAGAATTTTTTTTTTGTTTTATCTATTTTAGATTTAAAGGCTTTAGTTTTATCCCAAAAACTTTGCCATTTTTTTTCGGTTACTTTAAAGTTATACCTATTCACTAGTTTAAAAAAACCTATTTAACTGTTGTTGTCTCCACCAGGTAGCTTGTATTCTCTTTTATTTTTCACCACTCCTTGTTTTTCATAAACGGCAGCTCTTTTTAATATAGCTAACTTAATTTCACTATTTAATGCAGTATTACTTTTATTAATTTTGCATGCTTTATTAATTACACAATTTTTTTTAAATATTTTAACATTTAAAGCATCTGCCCTAACTTCATTTGATAAAAATTGAATTGATATTTTTAAAGATTTATTTTCGTCATCAGAATTATTAAACCAATCAGTTACTATTATACCACCACCATAGTCCGCAGTAAGAAGAGGCATAAAATCTATTGTATCTAGAGTAGCTCTCCACAATGGATTTGATGAGGCAAAATCAAATTTTCCACCACCATTATCTTTATTAAAAAGTTTAAAACCCCTGCCTTCTTCCATATTTTTTTTAATTCTTTCTTTAGGATCTGGTGGATAGTCTTTTGCACTTACTGGTCGATACAATCCACATGAATTTAACATGGGTAAAATTAAGAAGGACAATATGATTATAGAAAATAAAGGTTTTTTGAATTTCATAAAATATTTTAAATTGATTGATTAAAACAATACCATTAGAATAAAATTGAGAAAAATACAGCTTTTTAAAGAGTTTTTTTAAGTAATATGATGTATTTATGCAACACTTATAAAATAATTAAGAGTTTTTGATAATTAAAAGCAAAACATTAGCCTAAAGTTGCTATTTATCATGCTTATTATAATTAATTATAAATAAATGAAGGAGTCAATATGACAAACATAAAAAAACTGGGACTAACTGCTTTAGCAGGATCTCTAGTTGCTACTTCAGCATACGCCGGCGCATTAGACGTATCTGGAACAGCAAAACTAACGTACGTATCTCAAGACGAAGACGAAGTTACTGGGAACCCGTACTCAAATAACCAAGGAATTTCATTTTCTGGATCAGGTGATTTAGATAACGGAATGACTATTAAGTATGGTTATACTATGACTAACGCAGCTTTCTCATCTTCAACTTTAAAACTTGATATGGGTGATGCTGGTGAGTTATCATACGCAGATTCAAACTCTGCAACTGGTATCAGTGCATACGACGATGTTATGCCTACTGCTGGTGAAGAAGTTTGGGATGACGTTGCTGGAGACGGTAATGGTGTTACTACAATCAACAATGATGGTACTCTTGGTTACAAGGGATCTTTCGCAGGTGTTGGTATAAGTGCATCTTATAACCCTGATAGTAATTTGGCTACACAAGCGACTGCACCTGCTACAGGTGGATCGTCTAAATCATTAGTTCTAACTTCTGGTGACCTTATGGATGGTCTAGAAGTTGGTTACGGTGTAGGTGATAAAAACGGTAACTCTGGTTCTCATAATGGAACAGACTTAACAACTATGTTTGCTAAGTATACTGCTGGATCAATTACTGCTGGTTTACAGTATTCAGAAACTGATGTTTCTGCTGCTAGCGGAGACAATGAAAGATTGCATTACGCAATTTCAATGGCTGTTAACGAAAACATCTCAGCGTCTTTTGGTTCATCAACTGTTGATTACGAAAGTTCAGCAAAAGTAGACCAAGAAAATATTGGTTTTGCTGTTTCTTACACTATGGGTTCAATGACTGTTGTTGCTTTCCAAAATACGGAAGATAACTCTGGTGGAACGTCTGGTTCAGATGATAAAGTTACAGAAATTTCTGTAGCATTTGCATTTTAGTTAATACCTAAATAATTTTAAAAGCGGCCCCTTTTTAGGGGCCGTTTTTTTTTGTTCCATCAAAATAAGAAATTGCAGCGAAACCATATACATCCAGCATATTAAGCTTTTTAAGGTTTCGTTTATTTATACCACCCAAAGCAATCACTTTTTTTCTTATTAAATTTCTTAAAATTTTAAATTTTTCAAATCCTAAATAACTTTTTTTTTTATTAAATAATGAAGCTATAAAGATTGCTTCGACTCCCTGCATTATTTTGATGTTAACATCATATAAATTGTGTGCAGAACCAATAACTATAAAGTTATTTTTTTTTGCATAATTATTTATTTTAAGACTCTTATTAAATGAGGGTAAATAAACTCCATCTAAATCAAGTTTTATCGAGATTTTAATATTATTTGAAATAAGAAATTTGCGGCCCGTTAGTCTACAAAATTTTTTAATATTAATAATTTCGTTTAAATCTAACGTTTTTTCATAACTTCTATAAATAATAGCAATATTTTTGTTTAAATTTTTGATATGTTCTTTATTGAAATCATCAATAAAATAATAATATTTTGGCAAATTTTTATGCATAATAGTGTTGATCAATTAATATCTATTGAAGAAGAAATTAAAACTAAATTAATCGACTTAAAAAATCAAAACTATAATCCAAAGATAATTGCTGTGTCAAAGACTTTTGCCATGAGCTCAATCTTACCCCTAATTAACTATGGTCAACAAGATTTTGGAGAAAATAAGGTCCAAGAAGCAATTGAAAAATGGACGGATATTAAAGCTGATTTTAAAGACATAAAATTACATTTAATAGGAAAGTTACAAACTAATAAAGTTAAATATGTGATACCATTATTTGATTATATTCATTCATTAGATAATTTGAGATTAGCTGAAAAAATTTCTCAACAACAATTAAGATATAAAAAAAATTTAAAAATTTTTATTCAAGTAAATATTGGTAATGAAACTCAGAAAAATGGTATTGAAATTGAAAACTTAAGTACTTTTTATAAAAAATGTGTAAATGATTTAAACCTGGATATTATAGGTCTAATGTGTATTCCTCCTAATGATAATACTTCTATCTATTTTTCTAGAATGAAAGAGTTGGCAGATAAAATGAATTTACCAGAATTAAGCATGGGTATGTCAGACGATTATTTACAAGCATGTAATCATAATTCAACTTTTTTAAGAATTGGCTCTAAAATATTTGGCAATAGAGATTAATTTATTTTAATACTACTTCTTTTATTAATAATATTAATTAATATTAATAAATCTTTTTTAGATAACACAATGCACCCTTCTGTTGATGCGTAATCTTTTGTTAAATGTATGAATATAGCGCTACCATTATTAGGTGTTGTTTTTTTTGTATTATATTCAACCACAATAAAATAGTCATATTTATAGTCTCTTCTATAAAGTTTTTCACATTTAATTTTATCGTTGATTTTAATTTCTTTATTATAAAGTTTGTTTAAAGGGTCGTTACACCAACCCATCGATTTTTTAATAATTTTAGTATGTAATAAAGTTTTTGGTTTTTGAACTCTATCAGCTCTATAGTATAATTTTCCAATTTTATATTCACCCACAGGAGTTTTGTAATCTCCTTCCTTTTTTTTAATTATGGTACCATTTTTCCCAATGGAGCATCTAAATTTAAATTCATCAACTATTAAGGTTTCTTTATTTTTAACAGATATTAGCATAAATTATATTTTATATGACAAAGCAAAATATTATTATAATTGGTCATCAGGTATTATATGATATTTTAGATGAATTTAAGAGTTATTTGTCATTTGAAATTACAAATTTTATTAATGAGAACGAGTATTACACTGGCTCAATGATTAATAAAGAAAATATAAAAAATTCTCTATATATATTTAAAACAGTTAATATTAATTTTTTAAAAAAATTTTCTATAGATAAAAATCAAATATTTACTATTCCGAATAAGCCAGTTAAAATTTTTATGTTAATTGAACAGATTAATATTAAATTGCTCAAACAAAAATATTTAAATCAGTCAAATATATCTTTTGGTAACTATAAGCTCGATGTCAATACAAGAGTAATTAGTAAAAATAATGTAAAATTAAAACTCACAGAAAAAGAAATTGATACAATTATTTTTTTAGGTAATCAAACAACACCTCAAAACACTAAAGATCTATTACGAAAAGTTTGGGGATATATCGCCGATATTGATACACATACCGTTGAAACTCACATTTACAGATTGAGAAAAAAAATTAATGAAAAATTTAACGATGAAAAATTTATAATAAGTCAGGAAAAAGGTTATCAGATATTGAGAGAAAAAATATCTTCTTAGTTGAGTCTTGCTCCTATTTTTTGAATAATTTTTGAAGACATTTCAGTACCTTTTTCAAGACTTTCTTGTATAGAAAGTTTGTTAATGTGCCCATGCAAAAACCCCGCAGCAAATAAATCACCTGCACCCGTTAAATCTACTATCTTAAGGTTTTTTTTACATTCACATTCAACTATCTGACCTTCACTAATAGCAACACTTCCTTTGACACCACGTGTGATAATAATTGTTTTTTGAAGTTGTTTGCTAAATGAGATCACTTCTTCAAAATTATTTGCATCTATTAATGAAGTAATTTCTTGTTCGTTAGCAAATGTTATATCAATTTTATTTTTTACTAAATTTAAAAATTGTGGCTTGTGTCTCTCCACACAAAATAAGTCTGATAATGACATTGCAACCTTATTTGAGTTTTTTATTGCTTTATCAAAAGCAGATCTAGGTTCTCCTTCATCCCATAAATAGCCCTCTAAAAAAGTTATTTCACTATTTTTAACTGAATTTATATCAACATCTTTCTCGTTAATCTTTCCAGCAGTGCCTAGAAATGTACACATCGTTCTTTCAGAGTCTGGTGTAATCAATATTAAGCATGTGCCTGTTGACAATATTTCTTTTTTTTTAATATAAAAATATTCAACATTTTCCTTTTTTAAACCATCTTCATATTTTTGACCTAAAACGTCATCACTAACTTTTCCAATAAAACCAGCTTTATTTTTTAATTGAGATAATCCAACAATAGAATTTGCAACAGATCCACCAGAAACCGTATCTTCAATCTTTAAAGTGGATAATAATTTTTGAAACTCAATTTCATCAACAAGTTTCATAGTACTTTTTGTTAATCCATTATTTAATAAATAGTTTTCATCAACTTTACAGATAACATCAACTATAGCATTTCCGATTCCTAAAATTTTCATATTAAACTTTTTTTATTATAATTGGATTTGTACGTTTAGGATAACAAGTCGTGCAAATTTTACAAGTTAAACCATAACATCTACGGGCCTGACAATATTCTCTTCCATAAAAAATTATTTGAAGATGTAGTTTGCTCCACGTTTTTTTTGGAAAAATTCTTTTTAAATCTCTTTCTGTTTGAACAACATTTTTGCCACTTGTTAATCCCCACCTTTGAGCCAATCTGTGTATATGTGTGTCTACTGCAAATGCTGGAATCCCAAAACCTTGAGACATAACCACACTTGCTGTTTTATGACCTACACCAGGCAATTTTTCTAGCTCTTCAAAGGTTTTTGGTACTTTGCCACCATGCACTTCTACTAGTTGTTTAGACATTAAATAGATGCTCTTTGCCTTAACTCTAAAGATACCAATACTATTTATTAATTTTTCAATTTTTTTCTTTCCCAATTTTATAAAATGTTCTGGTTTGTTATATTTTGGATATATATTTCTGGTTACATTATTCACATTTAAGTCTGTACATTGTGCCGATAAAAGAACAGATGTTAAAAGAGTAAATTTATTTATATGTTTTAATGGAATGGGTGTTGTTGGGTAAATTTTATTTAAGATTTTTAATATTTGTTTTGCTTTATCTTTCTCATTCATTACTTAAAATTTAATAGATCTCTCATCGAATAAAGTCCAGCTTTTTTATTCGTAAGCCATTTTGCAGCAGTCAAAGCACCGTCAGAATAAAGAGCCCTATCAAATGCCTCATGGTTTAAGGTTATTACTTCTTTTTTATTAGAAAAAGTTACTTCATGTTCTCCAATAATTTCATTTTTTCTAATCGAATTAAAATTAATTCTTTTCCCATAAGGAAAAAATTTTTTATTCAAGAATTTTTTTCCAATTAAATTATATAGGTTTTTATTTTTCCCATCAGCAATACCCTTGCCCAACATTAAAGCTGTTCCTGATGGATAATCTTTTTTGTGCTTATGGTGAACTTCAAATATTTTACTTAAATAGTCATCATCCAAAGACTTTGAAGCAATTTCAGTTAAATACATTAATAGATTGACACCCAAGCTCATATTACCAGCCTTTAATATAGGAATTTTTTTTGAATATTTTTTAATTAAATTTTCTTCTCTTTGAGTAAAGCCAGTCGTTCCAATTATTACTTTTTTATTAAGTTTCAATGCAATTTTAAGAATTTCAAGAGTACATTCTGGAACAGTAAAATCTATAATTATATCAGTTTTATTAAAGGCTTGATCAATATTTAAATTGATTTTAATTCCTGCTATTTTTTTATTAATAGGCTTGTTTTCTGTAAGAGCTACTATTTTAAAGTTTTTATTAGATTTAGAAGATTTGATAAGTTGCTGACCCATTCTTCCAAGACATCCCGTAATAGCTAAATTAATTTTTTTCATTTGAGAAAATATTAGCCTTTTTTAGTGAATTAGTCTTTTAGTTTTTCCAGAAACTTTTAGCTTTTTGAAAGAATTTTTTTATACTTGGATTTGATTTTTCATTTTCAATCTCTCTAAATTTTTCAAGTAATTCTTTTTGTGCTTTATTCAAAGAAATTGGGACTTCGGTATTTACTTGAACATAAAGGTCACCATTACCACTACCTCTCATGTAAGGCATTCCTTTTCCTTTTAATCTAAATTGTTTTCCATTTTGAGTTCCATCAGGAATCTTTATTTTTGCTCTTCCACCGTCAATAGTAGGTATTTCTATTGCCGTTCCCAAAGCAGCGTCAGCTATTGATATTGGAAACTCAAAAAATAAATTTTCATCTGATCTTTTAAAAAGATCATGTGAATGAACGTTAATAAATAAATATAAATCACCAGTAATACCACCTTTTGTTCCTGCCTCACCTTTACCTGCCAACCTTATTCTAGTTCCATCATCAACACCCTTAGGTATTGTGACTGAAATTTTTTTTGACACTTGTTTATTACCTTGGCCGTTGCAATCATTGCAGGGGTTTGTTATTTCTTCCCCATTTCCAGCACATTGAGGGCAAGTTTGTTGCACTGTAAAAAAACCTTGATTTGATCTTACTTTACCATTTCCACCACAAGTCGTACATCTCGATGGAGAAGAGCCAGGTTTTGATCCATTACCTTTACAAGTATTACATTTTTCTGTTGTTGAAAATTTTATATCTTGTTTTTTCCCTTTATATGCTTCCTCAAGTGTAATTGATAAATCATATCTTAAATCAGAACCTCGATTATTAGCACTTCTACTGCTTCTAGATCTTCCTTGACCACCAAAATCACCAAAAAAATCTTCAAAAATATCTCCAAAATCAGCTCCACCAAAACCACCACTTTGTCTTCCACCACCACCTTCAAATGCTGCGTGACCAAAGTTATCGTAGTTTTGTTTTTTTTCTTGATCTGAAAGAATACCGTAAGCTTCACCTGCTTCTTTGAATTTATCTTCAGAAGCTTTATCACCAGGGTTTTTATCCGGGTGATGTTTTACTGCTAGTTTTCTATATGCTGATTTTAATTCTTCAAGGCTTGCACTTTTGCTAACACCCAAGACGTCATAAAAATCTCTTTTAGCCATAAGTTACTTTAAGATGATAGTTGCTGTAAGTCTTAAGCGCTTTTTTCTTTATCTTCTTTTTTATCGTCTTCTTTTTTATCGTCTTCTTTTACTTCTTCAAAATCCGCATCAACTACATTATCGTCTTTTTTTCCTTCATCATCTTTATCTCCATCTTTAGATGTACCTGGTTTTTTTTCTTGAGATTTGTAGATTGCTTCACCTAATTTCATAGAAGCTTGAACTAAAGTTTCTGTTTTTTTCTTAATATCCTCAACATCAGTACCCTTAATTGCTTCCTTCAAAGCAGATGAACCATCTTCTATAGCTTTCTTATCTGCATCTGAAACTTTAGCACCATGCTCTTTTAAATTTTTTTCAGTTGAGTGAATCAGAGTATCAGCTTGATTTCTTGCATCTACTGACTCTCTTTTCTTTTTATCTTCATCTTTGTTTGCCTCTGCATCTTTAACCATTTTTTCGATCTCTTCATCACTTAAGCCTCCAGAAGCTTGAATTTGAATTTTTTGTTCTTTTCCAGTTCCTTTATCCTTTGCAGAAACACTAACAATTCCGTTTGCGTCTATGTCAAACGTCACCTCAATTTGTGGAATACCTCTTGCTGCTGGTGCAATGCCAACTAGCTCAAAATTACCAAGCATTTTATTATCTGATGCCATTTCTCTCTCACCTTGAAGTACTCTTATAGATACTGCAGGCTGATTATCCTCAGCTGTAGAAAAAACCTGGCTTTTTTTTGTCGGTATCGTTGTATTTTTTTCAATTAGTTTTGTTGAAACTCCACCCAACGTTTCTATTCCTAATGACAAAGGTGTTACATCTAGAAGAAGCACATCTTTAACATCTCCCTGAAGTACACCTGCTTGAATAGCAGCACCCATTGCAACAACTTCATCAGGATTTACACTTACGTTCGGTTCTTTCCCAAAAAAATTTTTAACTTCAGCTAAAACCTTAGGCATTCTTGTCATTCCACCTACCATTACAATTTCATCAATCTCATTCGCAGTAAGACCAGCATCTTTAAGTGCAGTTTTACAAGGGGGTAATGTTTTTGAAATCAAATCTTCAACTAAAGCCTCTAATTTTGCTCTAGTCATTTTTAAATTAATGTGCTTTGGTCCTGTTTTATCAGCTGTAACAAAGGGTAAGTTAATATCAGTTTGTTCTGTTGAAGAAAGTTCAATTTTTGCTTTTTCAGCTGCTTCCTTTAACCTTTGAAGAGCTAGCTTGTCTGTTTTTAAATCAATACCATTGTCTTTTTTAAATTCTCCAATTAAATAATCAACAATTGTGTTATCAAAATCCTCACCACCCAAAAATGTATCACCATTAGTAGACTTAACTTCAAATACACCATCACCTAATTCAAGAATAGATACATCAAAAGTTCCACCACCTAAATCGTATACAGCAATTTTTTTATTTTCTTTTTTCTTATCTAAACCATATGCTAGAGAGGCTGCGGTAGGTTCATTTATAATTCTTAAAACTTCTAATCCTGCAATTTTACCAGCATCTTTTGTAGCTTGTCTTTGAGCATCATTAAAGTAAGCAGGAACGGTTATCACCGCTTTAGTCACCTCTTGTCCCAAATATTTTTCAGCTGTTTCCTTCATTTTTATTAGAATAAATGCAGATATTTGTGAAGGAGAATATTTTTCACCTTTTGCTTCAATCCAAGCGTCACCTTTTTCTGAATTAACTATTTTAAAAGGTGCGGCAGCAATATCTTTTTTTACAGTCGGGTCTTCAAAATTTCTTCCAATCAGTCTTTTTACAGCAAATATAGTATTTTCAGGATTAGTTACTGCTTGTCTCTTTGCGGGCTGTCCTACAAGCTTTTCTCCATCATCAGTAAAAGCAACAACAGAAGGGGTTGTTCTTGCACCTTCTGTATTTTCTAATACTTTAGGTTGGCTACCCTCCATGATTGACACACATGAGTTTGTTGTTCCTAAATCAATTCCTATAATTTTGCTCATAATTTAAATCCTACCCTTCATATAAGTGTTAATTTTTAATCTACAAGTTCTGAAAAATATTATAAATTGTCTTAATTCTCTTTATTTTCATCACTTTTTTCTTCTTTATTTTCAGTTTTCTTAGAAACACCCACTAGAGAAGGTCTAAGTAACCTATCTTTCATCATAAAGCCTTTTTGAATTTCTTGAATAATTGTACCAGGTTCTTTTTGATCGTCATCAATTTCCATCATTGCCTGATGAAAATTTGGATCAAGCTTTTTACCAATTGAATCTAAAGGAGTAATGCCATTTTTTGATAGAATAGAAACCATATCCTTATTTATAATATCAAAATGTTCTAAAGTTTTTTTTAAAGCCTCTGAATTTTTTAGTGCTTCATCATTTTCTAAGATTTGTTTTGATCTTTCTAAGTTATCAATTAGGTTTAAAGTTTCTTTTGCAAAAGAAAATCCACCATAGTCAAAAGCATCTTCTCTTTCTTTTTCAAACCTTCTTCTTTGATTTTCCATTTCAGCAAAAGCTCTGGCTACCTTGTCTTCTAATTCTATTACTTTTTCTTCTAGAGTAATTTCTTTAATTTCTTCATTTTTTTTTGCAGTGTTTTGTTCAAGATCACTATTATGCTCACCCGAGGTGGTTTCGTTCACTTCAGTATCTTGATTTTCAGTATCAATGTTTTGATCTTTTTCCATCCTCACTTATATGGTATGAAATTTGATAATTGCTAGATGCTAAATAAAAAAATTACAGAAATATTAATAGGAACTAATAATGATGGAAAATTCAAGGAAATAAAGGCATTATTGCCAAAATCACTAAAAACCTATTCTACAAAATATTTCAAAATTAAAAGCCCAATTGAGAATGGCAAGTCTTTTTTGGAAAATTCTTTAATTAAAGCCAAATTTTTTTCAAAAAAATCAAAAATGATATGTCTTGCAGATGACTCTGGAATAGAAATTGAAATTTTAAATGGAGCTCCAGGAATTTACTCTGCTAGGTGGGGAGGTACTAATAATGATTTCGATATGGCAATTAATAAAGTTTTTAAAGAAATAAGTAAAAAAGATAAAAATTGGAAATTAAAAAATATTAAGGCAAGATTTATCTGTGCGTTAACAATTTATTATAGGAATGGTGAATCAATTAACTCAATAGGAAAAGTTGAGGGTCATATATCAAGTAAAAAAAAAGGAAAGAATGGTTTTGGTTATGATCCAATTTTTATACCTAAGAAAAGTAAAATCACTTTTGGCCAAATGAGTTCTAAGCGTAAGTACAAATTAGACCATCGTTTTCAAGCTTTTAAAAAGATTAAAAAATTTTTTTAAATTTACCGTCTTCAACTTTATAAAAATTTAGAATATGATTAATTTTATTTTTTTTTATTTCGAATATACCGATCTTTCCTTTAAATTTATTTTTTTTTATAAAAATTGTTTCATCTACAATAAAATTATTTTGTAAGATTGAATAATAGACAAGTCCAATTAAATCGTAGCTTAGAAAAGATAGTTGATTTGGATATTCTTTAAACACTTCATAATAATCTTTAATAAATTTTTTATAATTTTTATAATTAATCGAGGGGAAGTAAATTGGCTGTGAGCTAACTTCATATAATAGAGATTCATCAAACCATTGGTTTAAAGTTATAAAATACACATCTTTTGGTGAAACGTCTGTATAAAATAAAGATGTAGTAATACTTTTTAAATTTTCATCGAAATCAGCTATTATCACAGAGTCAAATTTTACTTTCCCAAGAGTATCTTTTTTATTAAGTCTCTCAATTTTTTTTTCTTTATTCGGGTCGTTTGAACTTTCTAGTCTTACTATTTCATCTTTAAGGTTATTCTTTCTTTTATCATATTCTGTAATTTTTTCTATTTGCTTTGTTAATTTAGTTGGGGCAGAATCATAATAGTAAATCTTATTTTTTATGTTTGATTTTTTAACAGCTATTTTGATTTCAATTTTATAATCTTCTTCAGGAATTAAAATTATTGTATCTTTAATTTTATTATTTTGAATAAATTTAGAAATTGTATTCATTTGAGATGTTGAATTAATTCCGGCGCTGATAATATTTTTTGAATTTTTGATAGATTTATTGGTGAGCGATATAAAGATAACATCTTTTACCTCATCCAGATAAATCAAATTTTTATTAAAGATCGGTCCAATTATAATTTTGACACCCTCATCTTTTAATTTTTGAGCATTTTTTAATGTTGTATTTGGATTTGAGTTTGTATCTTTCGGTACTATTTCTATCAATGGGTTGTCAATTTTATTTATAGCCATTCTAATTGACTTAACAATAGACTTCCCCATTTCAGCATGCTCTCCAGACATAGGAACCAAAAGACCAATCTTAATCTTTTCGGCCGCAGAGGCATTTTGATTATATATAAATGAATTTATACAAAGAAAAATTATAATTTTAATAAATATTTTCATTTTAATGTTATTATTATAATAGTTAAATTTTAATGATTCCACTAGCAGAGATAAATATTAATAAATTTAAACATGGCTTATATGTTGTATCTACACCAATAGGTAATTTAGGAGATATAACACTAAGAGCAATAGAAATTTTAAAAAGATCTGACTACATACTCTGTGAAGATACAAGAGTTTCAAAAAAATTATTTGATAGATATGACATTAAATCAAAATTAATTTCAAATCATAAATTTAATGAAAAAAAAAACGTAATAAAAATTATAGAGATCCTAAAATCTGAGAAAATAGTATCAATTATTTCTGACGCAGGGACACCTGCAATTTCCGATCCAGGTTCAATAATTGTTAATGAATGTGTTAAGAACAATATTGAAATTTACCCTATCCCTGGGGCTTCTGCAGTGTCGGCCGCTGTATCCATGAGTGGATTTTTAACAAGATATTATTTTTATGGTTTTTTCCCTGAAAAAAAGAAAGAGATAAAAAAAGATTTGGAAGATCTAATGAATTTAAATTCATCAATTGTATTTTTTGTATCTCCAAAAAAAATAAATAAAATGATTGAGTACTTAAAAATTTTTTTCTCTGGAAGAAAAATATTAATATGTAGAGAAATGTCAAAATTTTTTGAAGAGTATATAAGAACAGATGTTGATAGTTTAGAATTGTATAAAAAAACCCCCAAAGGTGAGTTAACGGTTGTTTTATCTGAAAAAAAGGATGATAAAAATGTTTCAAATAATCTCAGTGAATCTGATAGAAAAAACATTAAAAAAATGATTAAAACATTAAGCATTAAAGATATCACAGATTTAATTAGTCAAAATAAAAATATATCTAAAAAAGAAATTTATAGTTATTGCTTGGAATTAAAAAATGAAAAATAAATTAATATTAGTATTGGTTTTTTTAATTCTAAGTGGATGTGTTGGAACTGCCTCAAGAGGAATATTTGGAACAGGCGTAAGTATAGCTTTTGACCCTAGGACTGTTGGAACACAAATAGATGATTCTATCATGCACAAAAATTTTGTTGCAAGACTTACGATGCTAGAAAAATCCTACATATTATCTGTTAATACAAAAGTCATTGACGGTAGAATTTTTTTAACTGGTAAAACAAATACTACAGAGGACAAATTAAAAATTACAAAATTAGCGTGGGAAACCAAGGGTGCAAGATCTGTTAAAAATGATATTAAAATTAAAGAAGAATTTAATTTTAAGCAGTCAGCAAAAGATCTATTGATTACATCTCAATTAAGGACTGCTATAATTTTTAATAAAAAAATTAAGGCAACAAATTATCAGATAGATACTTATAAAAAGAAAATTTATGTATATGGAATAGCTCTAACGAATGAAGAAAAAAAAGAAGTTATAACTGAAGCAAAACAAATAGTTGATGTTTTAGAAGTAATTTCTAGCATATTATTACTAGAAGATTTGAGAGTTCAAAAAAATTAATTTTTTTTATAATTTATTACATCGGCAGAGTAAGCGGCAACAGAGGCTAGATTTATTATCTCTGATGTAGAAGATCTTAGTGGTGCTATTTCAATAGGCTGACCCAAGCCAATTAGTAGTGGTCCAATAACCTTTGTTTCACCAAGAGTTTTCATCATTTTGTAAGAAATGGCTGCACTATGCTGTCCTGGCATTATTAAGATATTTGCATTTCCCACTATTTTTGAAAAAGGATAAAGTTCTTTATATTCTATATTAAGAGCTACGTCTGGCTGCATATCTCCATCAAACTCAAAATCTACTTCTTTGTTTTTTAAAATTTCAACAGCTTTCTTAATGTGTTTGGTTCTGCTTGTTAGAGGCTGGCCAAAAGTTGAATGAGAAACAAAAGCGACCTTTGGAACAAAGCCAAATAATTTTACAACTCTAGCAGAAGATATTGCAATTTCTGCAAGTTCCTCTGAGCTAGGATATTCATTAACACTTGTGTCTCCTACAAATATAGTTTTACCTTTATAAACAACCATATTTAATCCAAACATTATTTCTCCTGGTCTTGGATCTACTACTTGTTTAATTTTATCTAAAGATGCTCCAAATCTTCTAGTATTTCCAGTAACAGCTCCATCTGCATCACCACATGCCACCATACAAGATGCCCATACAACCCGATCATTCCTTACAAGTCTATCGCAATCTCTTTCTAAAAGACCCTGCTCTCTCTGCATTTTCTTAAATAAATAACTGACATATTTTTCTCGTTTTTCAGAATCCGTAGAATTTATTGTTTCAATATCAAAATCATCATTGTAGCCAATTTCTCTTATACGTTCTTTAATTTTTTCCTTTTTGCCAACTAAAATAGGAATTCCTAATTTTGAATTTTTAAAGGCTATTGCTGCCTTAAGAGTATTTTCATCCTCACCATCAGCAAAAACAATTCTTTTTTGATTTTTTTTAATATAAGAATTAATACCCTGCATAATCGTAACAGATGGATTAAGTCTTTGTTTAAGTTGTTCTTTATAAACTTCAAAATCTTTTATATCTTTTCTTGCAACACCACTATCCATCGCAGCTTTTGCAACAGCTACAGGAATTTCGCTAATTAATCTTGGATCAAAAGTTGAAGGTATTATATAGTCTTTCCCATACTTAGGTCTATCTCCTCCCATCGCAGCAACAACTTCATCAGGAACATCTTGTCTTGCTAATTCTGCTATTGCGTTTGCGGCAGCCACTTTCATTTCTTCATTTATTGTTTTTGCCCTTACATCTAGAGCTCCTCTAAAAATGTATGGAAAACCAATTAAATTATTTACTTGATTAGGATAATCTGACCTACCAGTTGCAATTATAGCGTCATCTCTAATTTCCATTATCTCTTCAGGTGTTATTTCTGGATCTGGATTGGCACAAGCAAAAATAATCGGATTTTTAGCCATAGTTTTTACCAGTTCTTTTTTTAAAGCACCTTTTGCAGATAAACCCAAAAAAACATCTGCACCTTTAATAGCCTCTGCCAAGGTTCTTTTTTTTGTATCAATCGCATGAATTGATTTCCATTGATCCATACCTTCTGTTCTACCCCTATAAATAACTCCTTTTCGATCTAACATGATTACATTTGTATTTTGCACGCCACTATTTTTAAATAAATTAGTACAAGCAATCGCTGAGGCGCCAGCTCCATTAACTACAACCTTAATATCTTTTATTGATTTTCCACTTATATCCAAAGCATTAATCAAAGCTGCTGTAGTTATTATTGCAGTGCCATGTTGATCGTCATGAAAAACTGGAATATCTAAAATTTCTTTTAATTTTTCTTCAATAATAAAACAATCGGGCGCAGCTATGTCCTCTAAATTGATGCCACCAAAACTACATGCAAAATTTTTAATACTATTAATAATTTCATTTGAATCGCTAGAATCAATTTCTAAATCAATAGAATCAATGTCGGCAAATCTTTTAAATAAAACAGCTTTTCCTTCCATCACAGGCTTAGAAGCTAACGCACCTAAGTTACCCATACCAAGGATTGCTGAACCGTTACTTATGACGGCAACTAAATTTCCTTTTGATGTATAATCATATGCAGCTGCAGGGTTTTCATAAATTGCCTTAACAGGAACAGCGACACCTGGGGAATAAGCCAAAGCTAAGTCTCTCTTTGTTGTCATTGGTTTTGAAGAGTTAATCTCAATTTTACCAGGTTTATTTAAACTGTGGAATTCTAAAGCCTCTTTATCGGTGTAATGATCTGTTTTAGTTTTTTTCATTTATGTTAATTAGATATACAAATGGAGCAAATTTAAGACTAATATGATTTATGAACCTCATTAAGTCAACAGGCACATTTAGCTTTTTTACTATAATAAGCAGAATGTTAGGATATTTAAGAGATATATTAATTGCAGTATTTCTTGGAACTGGCCCTTTAGCGGATGTTTTTTTTGTTGCATTTAGAATTCCAAATACTTTTAGAAGACTTTTTTCTGAAGGAACATTTAACGCTGCATTTGTACCTAGCTATGCTTCCGAATTTTCTCGAGGGAAAGAACAATCTGATAAATTTGCAAATAATATTTTTAACTTACTAATACTAGGTTTGTTTTTTTTAGTTATAGTTATCGAAATTTTTATGCCCATTTTTGTATTTTTTATAGCACCCGGCTTTGATGGTGATAGTCAAAAAATGGAACTAGCAATTAATCTAACTAGAATTACATTTCCTTTTTTATTTTTTATAAGCTTAGCATCATTTTTTTCTGCCATCTTAAATACACATAATAAATTTGCAGCAGCATCTGCTGCACCTATAATTTTGAATATAATGTTAATAGGAGTTCTATTCTATGGAACTTTTTTAAATGATAAAGTTGTTTATTATTTATCTTATGCGGTTACATTATCAGGAATTGTTCAATTATTATTTTTATATTCATTTGTTAAGAAATTTTTTTTACCAAAGTTTAATTTAAAAATTAAGATAGATAGCAAGATAAAAAAATTTTTTAAAAAATTATTACCGAGCATATTTGCCTCTGGTGTGACACAAATTAACATTTTAGTTGGAACTATTATTGCGTCGTTTCAGGCAGGTGCTGTTTCTTATCTTTATTATGCAGATAGAATTTACCAAATAAACTTAGCTATTGCTGGAATAGCAATTGGAACAGTGATCTTGCCCCAACTTTCAAAATATATTCAAAATAATAAAAAAGACAAAATAACATTAATACAGAATAAAGCTTTAGAGCTGTCATTATTTCTAAGTATGCCGGCTGCGCTAGCTTTATTTATAGGCTCTGAGCAAATTGTATCTGCCTTATTTGGCTATGGTTCATTTGATGAAAGTGGAGTTAAAAATTCTGCAAAAGCTTTATTTTATTTCAGTTTAGGTTTACCAGCATTTTCTTTGATTAAAGTTTTTTCAAGTTTTTTCTTTGCACGTCATAATACAAAAATTCCATTTTACATTTCTTTAACGTCAGTTTTGTTAAATATTCTGATTAGCGTTTTTTATTTTAAAAGTATTGGATTTATAATTATTCCTATTGCAACAACTATATCTTCTTGGTTTAATTGTATTGTGTTGTTTATTTTTTTAAAAAAAAAAGATTTGTTTAATTTTAATTTGTTATTTATTAATAGATTTGTAAGAATTCTTATATCTTCAATTATTATGGGTTTATTTTTTAATTATCTAACATATTTTCTTGATAACAAGTTAGCTTACGAACAAAGTTACAAGGCAATATACTTAGTTGGCTCAGTGTTATCGGCACTTATTTTTTATCTCTTAATTGCATTTTTTATCAAAGCTTTTAAAATTAGTGATATTAAACTAAAGTATTAGATTAATGAGTAAAAAAATTTTTTCAGGTGTTCAACCAACAGGAAAACTTCATCTAGGGAATTATTTAGGTGCAATTAAAAACTTTGTAGAACTGAATAATCAAAAAGATAATGAGTGCATTTTTTGTGTAGTAGACCTTCATGCAATTACTGTTAAACAAAATCCAAAAGAATTAAAAAAAAACATAAGAGAAACTACAGCAACTTTTATTGCGTGTGGAATAGATCCTAAAAAAAGTATTATTTTTAATCAATCAATGGTCCCAGCACATTCAGAAGGTGCCTGGATATTAAGTTGTGTATCAAGAATGGGATGGCTTAATAGAATGACTCAATTCAAAGAGAAAGCTGGAAAAGACAAAGAAAAAGTAAGCGTTGGGTTATATGCATACCCAGTTTTAATGGCTTCAGATATATTATTATATGATGCAACACATGTTCCAGTTGGTGATGATCAAAAACAACATTTAGAATTATGTAGGGATATTGCGCAAAAATTTAATAATGATTTTAATTCAGAAAATTTTTTAAAAACACCAGAACCACTAATACAAAAAGAATTTTCAAGAATAATGAGCCTTAAAGATGGAAACAAAAAAATGAGTAAGTCTGATCCTTCAGACTTAAGTAGAATTAATCTTAGAGACGAAAAAGATCAGATCATAAATAAAATTAAAAAAGCAAAAACTGATCCAATGCCTATGCCTGAGGATAATAAAATTTTGGAAACAAGACCAGAGGTTAAAAATTTATTAGGAATTTATTCTAGTTTAAAAGATCAGGATATTGAAGAGTCGGTAAAAGAATTTAAAGGCAAAAATTTTTCATCATTCAAAGATAGTTTATCAGAACTATTAGTTGAAAGATTAAATCCGATTTCGATGGAAATAAAAAAACTTTTAAATGATGTGGGTTATCTTGACAATGTATTGCTCGAAGGATCTCAAAAAGCTAATGAAATGGCATCAAAAAAGATTAAAGAAATTAAGAAATTAGTGGGCTTTTAAAAATAATTAATTAAATCATGTAATTTTCTTAATTAATGATTATATATCAAAATAATGTTTATTCAGACAGAAATAACTCCAAACCCAAATTCATTAAAATTTATACCAGGTAAAACTGTTTCAAATAGTGGTTCTTTAGAAATTTTAGACAAAAAATCTACAAGTAATGAATTAGTTAGAAATATTTTATCCATTAACGGTGTTAAGGGAATTTTTTTAGGTAAAGATTTTTTATCAGTAAATAAAGAAGAGAATATTGACTGGGAAGAAATAAAACATATTGTCATTTCTTTAATTAATGAATTTTATGCAAGTGGCAAAGAGTTTATATTTGATGAAAATTATTTAAGTAAAGAAGAAGAAAATTTACCGGAAATAGAGAAACAGATTATAAGCATTCTTGAAACAAAAATAAAACCAGCAGTAGCAAAAGATGGTGGTGATATTAAATTTAAAGAATTTAAAAATGGAATAGTAAAAGTAGAGCTTCAAGGAAGTTGTTCAGGATGCCCCAGCTCTACACTAACATTAAAACAAGGTGTTCAAAACTTATTGTGCCATTATATACCTGAGGTAAAAGAAGTTATAGCAATTTAATTAAAAGATAATGAAAAAAAAAAATATAACACTATCCCAAGTAATAGATTTTTTATATGAAAAAGGAATCACCTTAAGTCACAAGGGTGAAAAAAATTTTTCAAAAAATCAATTTAAAAACTTTTTTTTAACATCGTTATGCAGCCTGATCTTAATTTCATTTTTCTTAGCAATACCTATTATTATTGAATTTAAAGATAGTAGCATTGTTGTCTCTAAAGAAATCAAAGATAATTCAAATGATAATTTCAAAAAAGTTTTAAAAGGAGAGAGTTTAGTACAAAAACAAAAAATAGATGAAGAGCTTGATATTAGGAGTTTACTCGACGATATTATAAAATTCGATGTATTGCCTAGTGATACAGTCCGATTGAGTGCCGCAACAATACAAGAACTATTTAAAGATACAAAATATAATTTAAAAGATGTTAGGGAAACAAAATTAGTTAAACCAATTACTCTCGATCTTTTGCCAGAGCAAATGAGCTCAATAACAAGTACAAAAAAAAAAGATTTGTTTATCCAAATCATTTTGCCGTTAATTTTAGCAGAAAATAATATAATAAAGCTGGATAGAAAAAAACTTTTTAGTATTTTAAATAAAAACAGTAACTCGCAAAAAGAAAAAGATTGGTTAAATAAAAGATTTAAACAATATGGAGTTGTTAATAAAGATTTAGCCACATTAAAAATTAGAATGGATGAAATTCCCGCATCTTTAGCAATAGCCCAAGCTGCCAAAGAAACTGGTTGGGGTACATCTAGATTTGCACTTGAAGGTAACGCTTTATTTGGGCAATGGACATGGTCTGGGGAAGGAATAAAACCAGCAGGAGCTGACGATAATACAAATCATAAGGTGATGAAATTTAAAGTTTTAAAAGCCTCAGTTAGAGCGTACCAAAGAAATTTGAATACGCACGCGGGTTATAAAGATTTTAGAATAGCTAGAGCAAATGCAAGAGATAAAGGTGTAAATCTTAACAGTTTAGTATTGGTTGATCACTTACAAAAATACGCAGCAACGGGTGTCGAATATATTAAAATTTTGAAGCAAATTATTAAACAAAACAATTTGACCGACTTTGATAACGTTAAATTGTTGCCACTAAGCATTAATCTTAAAAGTTTAATTTAGAAATTGTTTAATAGAAAATTGAAATCCAAACCATCTCCAAGTGCCATCGTCATTTAAAGAACAGTTGATTCTGCCTCTTCTTGATAAAAACTTATTATTAAAATTTATTGTAAGGATTTTTTTTTTAATAGTTATATCTGATTTCTGCCAATTACCTCCTTCATTTGAGAAGCAGTTAATATTCTTCAAATTTTTTTGATTATCAAAAAATTCTACAAAAAAATCAGGGGGATTATTTTCTATATTAAGATATTTTTCATCAGGTGCCATTTCCTTATATTGTAAAGGTTCAAGATTTATTAAAAATTTAAATCTTTTAATATCACCATATTTTTCATTAATTGGAAAACGTGGTAACTCATGTTTATTTTTGTTTAAATCAATGACCCCCGAATGTTGTCCGAATGAGAATTTAAAATTTTTTGATATATATTTTTTTATTTTGTTGTTGTACTCACCAAAGGGGTACGAAAAAAATATAGGGTTATATCCAAGTTCCTTTGAGAAAATCCTATTAGATTTCTCCATATCATTAAGAAAATATTCGTGACTTAAATCAACAAAATAATCATGAGTATGTGAGTGATTTCCTATGTAGACAAAATTCTCTTTTTCTATTTCTTTTATTTGGTTCCAATTCATATAACCAAATTTACCTATGGTTTCAGTAGATACAAATAAAATGAAAGGTATACGATTTTTTTTAAGGTAGGGCCAAGCCTGCTCATAAAAAGAATAAAAGGCATCATCTACAGTGAGTAAAATTTTTTTCCTTAATTTAGGAATCAAAAAATTTTTTTCTAAATCACCCGGATCATAAAAATCATAATTAAGTTTTTTAATTATTTGTATTTGTTCTTTGAAAATATCCATTTGAATATTCGTGGAAGGATATTTATCTTCATTAAACCTATGATACATTAATGATAAAATGCCATGTTCTTCAGAATAATATTTGATATTATTTTTTTCTGCCATAGAATTAGGTGTAAATAATATAAATATTATGAATAACTTAATTATAGATGCGGCAGGTGAAGAAATTTTTTTATCGCTCATGATTAATAAAAATATTTATACATGCGCTCACAAAAATAGTAAAAGTAATTTTGAAAAATTAATTACACTTATTAACAATTTTTTACAAAAAAGAAACATACTAGTAGATGATATAAACAAAATTTATGTAAATAGAGGCCCTGGAAGTTTTGCGGGAATTAGAAATTCTCTCGCAATTGTTAAGGGATTTTATTTAAGTAAAAATATAGATTATTATTGTTTTAGTTATAAAGATTTTAAAAAAATAAGAGCTGTGAATCATGTGGATATTGTTACTTTATGTGATAAATTTAAAATTAAAAAAAATTTGATTAAACCTCTTTATTTGAGTTAAAATATAAAATGTTTGAAACTATAGAACAGAAATGTCTGGCCAAAGGTGTGAAGCTTACAGACCAAAGAAAAATTATTGCAAAAGTTATGTCTGAAGCTAGTGATCATCCTGATGTTGATGAACTTTATAATAGGGTTTCAAAAATTGACTCTAAAATAAGTATTGCCACAGTATATCGAACCGTGAAACTATTTGAGGAATCTGGAATCTTAGCAAAACATGAGTTCAAAGGTGGAAAGGCAAGATATGAAGAGCTCAATGAGGGACATCATGATCATCTAATAGATATAAAATCAGGAGAAATTATAGAGTTTGTTGACGAAGAAATTGAAAAACTTCAAAAAAAAGTAGCTGAAAAATATGGCTATGACTTAGTTGACCATAAGTTAGAGCTGTATGGTATTAAAAAAAAATCCTAATTTGATGGAAAAGAAAATATTTATTAAAACTTTTGGTTGTCAAATGAATGAATACGACTCAAATCGTATTTATGATTCTGTAAAAAAAATTGGTTTTAAAAAAACAGAAAAATATGAAGATGCAAATTGTTATCTCTTAAATACTTGTCACATTAGAGATAAAGCTAAAGAAAAAGTTTATCATGAAATTGGTAGAGTTAAAAAAATATTTCGGCATATGAAAAAACCAATAGTGATTGTTGCAGGTTGTGTTGCACAAGCAGAAAATCAGGAGATGTTAAAGAGAGAGCCTTATATTGATATAGTTATTGGCCCGCAGTCATATCACAAAATTAATGATACGATACAAGAGCATATAAATAGTAAAAAAAAAAAAGAAGAAACTGATTTTGATACAATCTCAAAATTTAATTATTTGAGTACAATTAAAAATAAAGATAGCAAAATATCCTCTTTTTTAACAATCCAGGAAGGCTGTGATAAGTTTTGTCATTTCTGTGTTGTTCCATATACACGTGGACCCGAATACTCCCGACCATTTGACCAGATTATAAATGAGGCTAAAGAGATAATTCAAAGTGGTGCTAAAGAAATTATACTTTTAGGGCAAAATGTTAACGCTTACAGTTATAAAGATAAAAATAAAGAATTTAGATTATCTGATTTATTATTAGAGTTAGAGAATTTTAATGAGTTGGAGCGAATTAGATATACCACATCTCACCCTAAAGACATGACTGATGATCTAATAAATGTTTATAAAAGATGTACTAAATTAATGCCTCTAGTCCATCTACCAGTACAGAGTGGGTCAAACAAAATTTTAAAACTAATGAATAGAAAGCATACTATTGAAGAATATTTAACAATTTATGAAAAATTAAAAAAGATTAATTCCAATATAGAGTTTTCAAGTGATTTCATTATCGGATACCCGGGAGAAAGTGATGATGATTTTAAATACACAATGAAACTAATTAAAAAAATTAAATTTACCAACTCTTATTCTTTCATTTTTAGCCCAAGACCAGGCACTGTGGCTGCTGAGCTAGAATTGGTTGATAAAAAAAAATCAAAAGAAAGATTAGGGGTAATCCAAAAAATATTATTTGAAAATCAGATAAATAAAAATAAATCTTTAGAAGGTAAAATTCTCAGTGTTTTAGTTGAAAATAAAATGAAAGATGGAGTTAAATTATTCGGCCGGACAGAATATATGACATCTGTAATTTTTGATGGCAGTATCGATTGTATAGGAGAGGTTGTACAAATAGAAATAACCAGTAGTAATCAAAATAGCTTGTTTGGTTCACTAAAAGAAAACTATAAACAGAAGGTAGCCTAAAAGTTGAATAACGTAACGTCGAAAAAAATTAATTCTATTTTAAAGTTTGTCTATTCTGACAACAATTCTTTGAGTGTTATATTTCAAGATAATGATTTATTAATGGGTGTAGTTGGTGAATTTAATAAAAATCTGAAAGAACTAGAAAAAATTACTAATACAAATCTATATTCTAGAGGTAATTCTATTTTAATAAAATCAACGCCAGAAAAAAATGAAATCACAAAAAATGCTATTCAATTTTTAGCGAAACAGTTTATAAATAATGGTAGCATAGAAAAAAAAGATATAATCTCTTCTGTAGATAAATTTATGATCGAAGAAAAAGTAAAAAATAATAATATTTCAGACATAATTAAGACACCAAAGAAATCAGTCATTCCAAGATCAGAAAAACAAAAAGAATATGTCAGAGCTTTAAGGCAGAATGATATAGTTATATCAGCGGGACCCGCAGGGACGGGTAAAACCTTCCTAGCTGTTGCGGTTGGCCTGACATTATTACTTGATAAAAAAATTGAAAGAATTATTTTATCCAGGCCTGCAGTGGAGGCCGGTGAAAGATTGGGTTTTTTACCAGGAGATATGAAGGAAAAAGTAGATCCTTATCTTAGACCTTTGTACGATTCTCTATACGATCTTTTTGACTTTGAAAAAATTCAAAGAATGATTGAGGTTGGTGATATCGAGATAGCACCCTTGGCATTCATGAGAGGTAGGACTTTGAAAAATTCTTTTGCAATCTTAGATGAAGCACAAAATGCAACAGATACGCAGATTAAAATGTTTTTAACACGTATTGGAGAGAATTCAAAAATTGTTATAAACGGTGATCCATCTCAAATTGATTTACCTCATAAGAACATGTCTGGATTAAATAGATCTAAAAAATTATTAGGACATTTAGATGAAGTCTCTGTAGTAGATTTTGATCATTCTGATGTGGTTAGGCATCCACTAGTTTCCAAGATTGTAAAAGCGTATTCAGACCAAGAAAATGATTAGTATTGAAGTAGTTACAGCAAATATTCTTTGGAAAAAAAAAATTAAAAAAATAGATATCTTCTTTAACTCTTTGGCACAGGCTTTTCCTAAAAAATATAGATTTATTAAAAAAAATGTAAGTTTAACAGTTTTATTGTCCAAAAATAAAGATATCAAAAAACTAAACAAGAAATTTAGAAATAAAAATAAATCAACTGATGTTTTATCTTTTCCCTCTGTAAAAAAACTTGATATAAAAAAATCGCCTTATATTGGGGATATTGTTATTAGTTATGAGTTTATAAACAAACCAAAAATTTTGAGTATTTTGGAGTTTAAAAATAAAGTAGCTAAGATTTTTATTCACGGCTTTTTACATTTATTAGGTTATGACCATATTAAATTAAAAGATTTTAAAAAAATGCTTATTGAAGAAGAAAAAATCTATAAAACCATTGAAACAAAGATTGCCAAACTTGTTTAAAAAAAACTATTTAAATTTTATTTATATATTTTTTTTAGGTGTATTAAGTTCATACAGCTTACCACCGTATAATTATTTTATAATTAATTTTATTACTTTTTCTCTATTTTTTATTTTTATTTTTAATAAAAAAA
>Ga0209709_10000186_pt1 | contig 60875 bp, 37 predicted proteins | sample ArcticOcean_MG_C_2_FD_187435 | JGI IMG/M metagenome (GOLD analysis project Ga0209709, IMG submission 187435) | Marine microbial communities from western Arctic Ocean - ArcticOcean_MG_CB4_136 (SPAdes) (version 2) | ecosystem: Environmental > Aquatic > Marine > Oceanic | place: Arctic Ocean... | reverse complement strand
CGCCACGACCTCCGCCGCTTCCACGACCTCCGCCGCCACGGCCTCCACCGCCACGGCCTCCGCCGCCACGGCCTCCGCCGCCAGACGAACGTTGATTTCTATCTCCATAATGCCCACCACGAGAATCATTACGATCTCTACTACCATAGCTACGACGAGGCTTTGCAGGAATGTATTCTACCTCGAATTCAGGTAGTTCTGAAAATTCAGGTGGAGTGAATTCTGCCTTAATCCCAACTTCTCTTTGCATTCTATTGAATGCTTTTTTCTGTGGCTTCTGTACTAATGATATTACAATACCACTAGCCCCACCTCGAGCAGTTCTTCCACTACGATGCTTGTACGCCTTTCCATTTTCAGGAGGGTCATAATGAATTACACAATTAACTCCTTCTACATCGATTCCTCTAGCAGCAACATCTGTTGCAACCAAAGCCATGCACTCTCCATGTTGGAAACGCTTCATTGCTCCATCTCTTTGCCTTTGAGAAAGACCGCCATGTAATGTTTCAATTCCCATTCCATCATATTCCAAGTCTTCTCCAACTCGATCGACTCCTGCTCTGGTTCGACAAAATATGATTGAACGACCACATTTCCTAATAATCTCGGAGGAAATAGTAGATTTCTTGGAATTAGGCATTAACCAAAAGAAATGCGTCATACTCTCCATAGTTACCTCTTTGGGACCAACTTCAATGGTTACAGGATTATGTTGGAAGTCACGTACTAAGTCTGCGACTTCATCATCTAATGTTGCACTAAATAGAATTGTTTGACGGTCTTCTTTACATGCGTTCAAAATTTTACAAACAGGCTCCATAAAACCCATATCTGCCATTCTATCCGCCTCATCTATAACGACCATTCCAACTTCTTTTAGTGAAAGGGTGCCTCGATCAAGTAAATCGATTAAACGTCCAGGGCATGCGACAAGAATATCAACGCCTCTTTCTAAAGCACGGAATTGTTTTGTGTAAGAGACTCCACCATATACTGCATGAACGTATAGTTCCATTTCCCAAGCAAGTGGCTCTAGAACTTTGTATATCTGTTCAGCCAATTCTCTGGTAGGTGTTAAGATTAGAGAAGTTGGTCTACCAGGATCTGCCTGTGGTGTTTTTTCAATAAGAGGTAGGCCAAAAGCAAGAGTCTTTCCAGAGCCTGTCGGTGCTCTACAGCATATATCCTTTCCAAGCATCCCATCAGGGATAGCTTCGGTTTGAACTTCGAATGGTTCAGTTATTCCTTGTTTGCGTAAAGCATCAACAATTCTAGCGTTAACCCCTAAATCGGAAAACGAAACCATACTCCCACCAATCCGTGGCCGGATTCCAACCCTATTTGATACCCACAGTTGTAATGACCGTTAAAATAGCACAAAAATCTGAAAAACTCCATATCCGAGCCAAATATCAAACACTTCTAATCAACATTGCTACTGCATTACCGCCACCAAGACATAATGTGACAATTCCTGATTTAGCATCGACAGCCCTCATAACTCCAAGCATGGTGATTAGACATCTTGTACCACTGCTTCCAAGGGGATGGCCTAAACTTACTGCACCTCCATGAAGATTCAATCTATCATGGGGTATACCAACTTCTTTAGCAACACCACAAGATGCGGAGGCAAATGCTTCATTGTGTTCATAAATATCGACATCTAAGACATTAAGGGAATTTCTTTCAAGTAATGTTCTAATCGCCGGAATTGGGGCACTCATCACTCTATTTGGTTCAACACCGCTAGTACAATAATCTTCGACATAGGCAATAATCTCCCAACCCTGCTGCTTAGCAAATTCTGCATCTGCCAATAATATGGCGCTTGCACCATCATTTAGAGTACTTGCATTTCCAGCAGTGACTTGCCCTTCCTTATTGAATACTGGGCGGAGTTTTGATAGAATTTCTAAAGAACTATTTGGTTTGATTCCTTCATCTTTAGAGACTATTACTGGGTCTCCTCTTCTTTGAGGTACACTTACAGAGAATGACTCCCAGTCAAAAGACCCTTCAGACCAAGCTTTTGCCGCTCTTTTGTGGCTTTGAACTGCAAATTCATCCGAATCATTTCTAGAAATTCCACATTCATTAGCAATTGTCTCACCGGTATTACCCATATGAATATCATTATAAACATCCCATAGGCCATCAGATATCATTGAATCAACTAATTTAGAATCTCCCATTTTCTTACCCTTTCTTTGACCCATCAATATTTGTGGAGCATTAGACATACTCTCCATCCCGCCTGCTATCACGACTTTGCTTTGACCTGCTCTAATACTGTTAGAGGCAAGCATTGCAGCCTCTAAAGAACTGCCACATACCTTGTTAATGGTAGTAGCAGGAGTGGTGACTGGTAATCCTGAACCAAGAGCAACTTGCCTAGCAGGGTTTTGTCCACATCCTGCTTGAAGGACATGCCCGAACAATAAATCATCTACTATACCACTAGATGGATCAATGCCTGCTCTAGAGCATAACTCCTTGACCGCTAAAATTCCTAATTCAACCGCTGTTAGTGAAGAGAGTGAGCCCATAAAGGAACCAATGGGGGTTCTTGCTACTGCACAAATTGCTACTTGTGAGTCTCCCATAATTAGGCCAAAAGGGTACTTGTTTTGAATGTGCGCATGTTTTTTCTAAATCAAATTCTTGAGAAGATTTGATGAAAGGAAAGTTCTGCGAGTGTCATGGCCAAATTTAAGACCGATTTTGAAACCGAGAGAAAATCTAATGAAATGAGACACATAGAAGTTGAAATTGACTTCACTCCAAATGCCCTTGCATCTATCCTTTATCGCCAAGGAGACACAGTAATTTTGGTCTGTTGTACCAAAGAATCCCGACTACCCGGCTGGTTCCCTAGGGATTCAAACAAAGGATGGGTACATGCAGAATATTCACTTCTTCCAGCGTCCACTGATTCTAGATTCAGAAGAGAGCGAAGAGGTGCTAAAGGACGTACTCAAGAAATAGAGAGACTAATTGCCCGTTCTCTTCGTGCTGCAGTTGATCTAGAAGCTTTAGGGCCTATCGCTCTAAATATTGATTGTGATGTTCTAAATGCTGATGGAGGCACAAGGTGTGCATCTATTACTGCTGCAAATATTGCACTTAGACTTGCAGTTAGAAGACTGATTGCTCAGGGAATCTGTCTACCGATGGATCTAAGACCTTCTGAAGATGAGAAAAAGTCTGGTTGGACTCCTCCAAGCCTTTCTGCAACAGAACAGAAAAATCATGAAGATGAAGTAATACCAAATGATCTTGCTGCACTATCAGTTGGACTAATCGATGGGAAAGTATACCTTGATTTGGACTATGTTCTTGATTCAAATGCTGATGTAGATATGAATGTCGTTAAGACTAGCGATGGTAAATATGTAGAAATTCAAGGAACTGGTGAAGAAGCCACGTTCTCGAAGGATGAATTGTCTGCACTACTATCACAAGCGGATGTTGGGCTTAATGCCCTATTTGAAGCCCAAATTGCCATTTTAGATGGAATAGAGTGATGCTTTTCTGATTGATATTTTCGGAAGCCTTGAAATGTCAGTTCAGTTCGCAACAACTCGCGGGTAGGTAGCTTAGCTGGGAGAGCGCAGCACTGAAGATGCTGAGGTCGCCGGTTCAAGTCCGGCCCTACCCACCAATCTTTGACGTATGATTTGTGATTGCTTTAGGTATTATTTTTCTTTTCCAATCGTTGGGTTCATGTGCTAGTGTCAGTTCTGCGCGTCATGGGCGACGAAATCATCGATGAGGGTTTGCCTATCGAACAAGAAGATGTCGAGCAAAAAGCCCGTGATAAAGTCACTAAAGAAATTGGCGAGATTAGACGTAGAAGAAGTAAGACAGAAAAGAAACGCTTTTTGACAAATAAAGAAGACTATGTACTCTTTGCCGGAATTGGCTATGGTGCTATATTCGCATTAGTGATTTTCTGTATGTCAAGTGGCATTTTTGGATCGTCAACAACTCTAGACCACAAAGCATCTGAGACTGCCCTTGATACTGGAGAGGAATGTGAAAATATAGATAGTGATACTTGGATTCACATGTTTCCCGAAAATGACCTTGAATATTTTTCTTTAGCAGGCCATAATTTACCTCCAGGTTTTGCATTAATGAATTATACCATCACTGAGATTGGTAATGAGGGATGGAATGGAATTACTGATGAAACTGTAAAAAAGGTTGATAATGACAAAGTAAACTATCAAGCACCTTACCAACAGTTGGGAGAAGGAGAATTCCAAATAGTGTTTGATTTAGCCATTTACAATAGTTCTGATATTAGCAACTCTACCCTTGTAGAAGATGGTGAAGAAATTAGTAAATCGATAGATTTTGAAATAAAAATAAATGATGGTGGATTTTTCTCTTTCCTTCCATTTGTAGATTCAGAATCGAGTAGTGAAGTAAGAGTCACTGACCCTGGCGCACGTACTTGCTGGACAACCAAGGACTTAGGAGACTGGGGCTATATTTTGATGGTTGCTGAATTGGGTGGAGGTCGGGAAACTGCAATGCTTGCTGGTGGAACTGCTGGAATTCCTGCATGGTGGATGGCATTCATATCATTGTCTTTATCTGCAATTACATTGTTAATTATCTACCCAATTATGTATAAAATTTATCACCAAGATACTGACGATGTTTTATCTAGAGCTCATATTTCTAAACTTGTTAAAGATTCTTTGACCAGTACAGCAAAACGACTGAATATTGTTGTTGATTGGGAGCTGTACAAGATTGAATCAAGAGAGTTATCCATAGATATTATGGTGCCGTATAAGAATACTGATGCCACTCTTTCGGACAGTAAAGATGTTCGTTCTGAAGTCCTAAGGGAAGTATTAGAAGAGTTTGCGATTTTCCGAGTCTTCAAACCGGTTCAGTTGACAGTTCGCACCATTGGGATTAACCAGGCAATTGATTTTGATAGCGGGGTCGGAATAGGAACTGGAGCTGAAGGCGCTGAATTGGAAGGAAGTCAAGATTATTCCAACTTCTTTTCCGAATTACACACTCTCTCTCGAGTAGAAGATGAGGTAAGAGACAGTTTAGATCTATTCTTTACAAGACGTAGTGATGTTAGAATGGAAGGGGCGGTTGTAACTAGTGATGATAGTGTAATTTTTGTTTCAGTCATATATCAGCCAACACAACGATTTGCTTTCTTCCGATTCAAGAAGACCACCGATGAAGTAGAAGTGGAGCTATATAGGTACATCTCTGAGAGAAATTCCGATTTACTTGGCAGTCAAGAATTAATTGTTAAAGCACGAAATCAAATTTCAACTCTTGCCGATCGTTCTGGAGCAGGGCGCGTAGAAAGTGGCGGAAAGGATGACGATAGGATTGTAGCTGTGGCTAAACAAGATGGGCTAGGCGGGAAAATGCTACAGACTAAATTCCTTGGAGATACTCTCTCTACGGTTGAATATATGGCTAATGAAAAGCGTGAAATGATAAATAAATGGGGATTCTGGGGATTAATTGTATTCGTTTGGATTCCATTTATGGCATCTGGCGTATTGGTCGGAGCTATGCTCGGTCTTTTGTCAAGAATGCAATTCTCTAGAGTTCTAGCTGCTACATTCATTGGTGGAGCAGTCGCCTCTATTACCTGGGCTTATACTGCTGAGGGTATTGTAAAGTTCATGCACCAATACAAATTGGAAGCAGTTATTCCATTGATAATTATTGTATTTATAGGTGCAGCATTCCTTCATATTAGATCAACAAAGGTTAGAAGACAAACTGAATTATTTGAAGATACTTTGCTTGATAATTTCCATGCAGATGTACATGCAAAGTACGGCGAAAACTGATTACGTGGTGAAAGGTTTGCAGCCCAATACCAAATTAGAGGGTAATGAAAGTACATGCGGAGATAATTCCATAATTGGGATTATTACTGTTAGTGATAGGGCAAGTAGTGGAGATTATCCAGATGAAGGAGGCCCTGCCCTATTGGAGTTCTTCAGTAAAGCAATTGCGAGTCCTACTGAGATAATTTATCGATGCATACCTGATGAAAGGATGATTATTGAAGCAACGATGATTGAACTAGTGGAAAGTTTAGGATGTAATGTAATTGTTACTACTGGAGGGACTGGCCCTGCTGAAAGAGATGTTACACCTGAAGCAACTATTTCTGTCTGCGATAGGATACTTCCTGGATTTGGAGAGCAAATGCGTAATATTTCTCTTAATTATGTTCCAACAGCCATACTTTCTAGACAATTAGGCGGTACTAGAGGTAATTGCTTGATTTTTAATTTACCAGGGAGGCCAAAGTCGATTAGGGAGACCATCGATGAAATATGGAGAGCAGTTCCATATTGTGTTGATCTTCTTAGTGGACCATATATCGATATGGTCGATGAGGTGTGCAATGCCTTCCGTCCAAAAAATGCTAGAAGGCGTTAATCATCCGAAGAGTTCATTCATCGCCTTTCAAAGCACAAAATGAGAGGAGTCGTATGAGTCGTAATGGGAGTATATTAATTTCAGGAGCCACGATGGTTTTACCTAGTCAAACCATCATAGGAGATATAAGAATAAGTGATGGAATAATAAGTGAGATTTCGACTGATAAAACACTTCAGTCTCTCGAAGATGAATTATTTGTCGATGGTACTGGTTTACACCTTTTACCTGGGGGAATTGATCCTCAAGTACATTTCAGAGACCCAGGACCACCTGACCGAGAAGATATGGAAAGTGGTTCTGCAGCAGCAGTAAGTGGCGGAATTACATCATTCCTCGATATGCCAAATAATAGCCCTGCAGCAACAACTATTGAAGCAATGAATGCTAAATTGGATTCTGCATCAAAAAAATGCGTCAATAATTATGGTTTCTTTATTGGAGCTACGGAAGAAAATGTTGAGCAATTACAAATGGCAGTTGGCAGTCCAGGAAACCCTATCGCAATACCAGGTATATGTGGAATTAAAATATTCATGGGATCTTCAACAGGTACTTTACTTGTTTCGAAACGTTCTGCTTTGGAAGAAATATTCTCCAAAACTGCAGGATTAATTGCAGTCCATGCAGAAGATGAAGATAGAATGAATGAGAGATTCAAATTATTCGAAGATCGAACCGATATGGCTGCACATGCATTATGGAGAGATGATATTACTGCATTATTGGCAACACAAATAGCTGTTGGATTAGCCAAGTCAACTAAACACAGGCTCCATATTCTTCATCTAACTTCGGGGTTAGAGGCTGATTGGCTGAGTGATATCTGTCAAGATCCAATCTATGCAAAAGAATCTCCAATCATAACAACTGAAACGCTCCCCCAACATCTGACTTTTGATGAAAGTGATGTGGAAATTAATGGCACTAGGTTGAAGATGAATCCACCAATACGGTATTCTATTGATAAGGAAAAATTATGGCAGCGATTGCATGATGGTACAATTCAGTGTATTGCTACAGACCATGCACCTCATACCTTGGAAGCAAAGGCGTTGGGCTTTCCAAAAGCACCCAGTGGTATGCCAGGAGTTGAAACCTCATTACCGGTAATGTTGACTCATGCGAAAAATGGAAGGTGTACTATTGAAGACGTAGTAAAATGGATGTCAAGTAATGTGGCTGGATGTTATCAGATGATTGGTAAAGGTAAATTGGAGGAAGGATATGACGGAGATCTTGTATTGGTAGATATGAATGAAGCTGCAATCGTCGAAGACCAAAATTCGTGGACTAGAGTTGGATGGAATCCATTTAGTGGAAGAGAACTAGTAGGATGGCCAGTACTTACTGTCGTCAGTGGAATTCCTGTCTTCGAAAGGAGTCCTAAAACTGGTCAAAAAGGTAAGTTATTAGTCAAACCTGGAGAGGTTGGAAATCCTATATTGATGGGCCCTTGGAAGTAAGTAAAAGTGTCATTTCTTACTAAAATAAGGGAAATAGGTTAAAAGGTCGGGAATATTGAGATGATTAGGAGAGACTTATTATGGACAATGGATTAGAAGAAACACTTGGTGGAGGATACCAACAGATAGTTATTGGATTTGTGGTATTTATTATTGGAGCAATTTGGGGCGGAATTAAAGCGACTCCTGATATGGTCGCAGCAGACGTATACTGGCCAGCATTTACAATGCTAGCCGGTGGTATGATTACTATGCTTGGGATCTCTTTTGGAACTGATAAAGAGGATGACAGAACTAATGATTTGATGGATGCCATCAATGAATTAACAGCTAAAATGGAAGCCATAATGGGCGGAAAAGAAAGCTCTGAAGAATAATTTAATCTAAATTATATAGATTAGAATATTTCTCTTCAACATACTGAAGAAATGGCTCAGGTGTAGGTGATTTGCCTGTTGCTTTCTTGATTAGTTCACTTGGCGTCCACTTACTACCTTGCTCATGTATCCTAGGCCTCAACCAATCAAGTAAGGGTGACCAGTCTCCCGATTTTATTATTGAATCTATATCACCAAGTTCTTTTCTCATAGATTGTAATAATTGTGAAGCATATAGATTACCTAGTGTATAAGTTGGGAAATATCCAAATGCACCCATTGACCAATGTATGTCTTGAAGACAACCCATTGTATCGTTTGGCACTTCAAGTCCAAACCATTCCTCAAACATAGAATTCCAGACTTTAGGTAAATCTTCAACAGCCAATCCTTCATTAAATATCTTTTTCTCGATTTCATATCTTAACATAACATGTAAATTATAGGTAATCTCATCTGCTTCAACTCTAATATATCCAGGAGTAACGCTATTGGCAATCAAGTTCAAGTCTTCAGGAGTCCATTCAGGGGAATCCGGAAATTGCTGTTTGAACCAAGGTAGAGCAATATGCCAAAATGAAGGGGTTCTTCCAATTTGATTCTCCCAAAATCTACTTTGTGATTCATGCACTCCTAAAGAAACCGCAGCACCTCTAGGCGTAAAGGAATGTTCAGGAGAAAGGCCTTGTTCATATAATGCATGACCTGTTTCATGCATTACTGCATATAGACAAGAAAAAGGGTCTTTTTCATCAAATCTAGTAGTAAATCTAGTATCCCCAGGCCATAATCCTGCTGAAAATGGATGAGTTGAGGCATCCATTCTACCTGCCTCGAAATCAAATCCCATGGCTTGAGAGACCTTCTTACAGAACTCAACTTGGTTATCGATAGGGAATGTCATACCTTCGGGAAGTTTAGGATCTGGATTGGTTTCTTTCGCCTTCATTATTTTCTGAAGTAAGGGTACTAAGCGCTGTTTTAATCCATCAAATAAGGGGTCATAATCATCAACAGTCATTCCAACTTCAAATTCATCAAGTAAAGTATCATATGGGTTTTTACTGCCGCCATAATAATCAATTTTCTTTTTTGTCATATCGATTAACTTCTGTAGTTTTGGTTTAAATAATTGAAAATTGGATTGTTGCCTTGCCTGTTGCCAAGATAAGAGTGCTTCTGATTTGGTTTTTGCAAATTCAGCAACAAATTCCGAAGGAAGTTTTTTGGCTTTCTCATTTCTTCGCTTCATTTCTTTTAGGTTTGCCAACTGATCTTGGTCTAATCCTTCGGTTGTCGATAAGATTTCAATTAATTCTCCCAATCGATGGTCTATGGTTTTAATATGCTCCTCTTTAGCCAGCCATGATAGAATTTCGCCTCTAGAGTCTGCCCCTTTTGGAGGCATTATGGTCTCTTGATCCCACCCTAGATGGCCTTGTATAGCACTTATTTTATGAATATCTTTAACTCTGATAATAAATTCCTCATAATCGTCCATAGTATCCCCAGTTGTAACTTACACATGAATACTTTTACACTAATTGTACTATTGAAAATAAAATTTCCGTCCACACATTCAAGACCAACTACTTTGTCCGAATATCATGGGCCAGCCATCTAAAGCAAAAGATGAACATAAGCCCTCTGTTGAAGATGAGCATTTAGAAAATATTGTCGAGATAGTAGTTAATGATTCAATAAGCGTAAATGATAATCAAGAAATCGATATTGAACAAGATTCAAGCGAGCAATTACTTGCAACTAGTGCTAAAATGGTTGTTGAAACCTGTATGGATATTCGAAGAGGAGAAAATGTTCTAATCGTATGCGATCCAACTACTGGTGAGATTGGACAAGCCCTGCATGAAGCAGTTATATCTCGCTCAGAACGAGTCTTACTGATTGTTATGCCAAAAGGAAGGCACCATGGAGAAGAACCTCCAGCACCAGTGGCTAGTTTAATGCGCCAGCAGCAAGTTATTCTTGCTCCAACACGATACTCTCTAACTCATACAAAATCGATTCGTCAAGCTTTGAAAGAAGGGGCAAGAGTTGCAACTATGCCAGGAATGACTGTTGAAATGTTTACTAATGGCGGTATGTCCGCAAATTTCAATGAAATAAAACGCAAAATAAGTAATCTTGGACCATACCTTAGAAGAAGAAGAATCATTAATGTGAAATCTGAACAAGGAACTGATATCACTTTTGAAGTTAATTGGAGGGAGTGGAAGTTGGATGATAATGGAATTTGTAATCGACCAAGAATGTTGACTAACCTACCTGCAGGTAAAGCATTCATTATGCCTCGTGAAGGGTCGATGAATGGGAAATTAATTATCGATGGTTCTTGGGATGCTACACTACTTGATGAAAAAATTGAATTACAAATTGAAAATGGAATTGTAATTGATGTAAAGGGTGGAACAATAGCCGCTGCCATTAGGCAAGAGTTTGGAGAAGTTGCTAGAAAACTTCGTACCAAAGATCGTGAAAATGTTTGGACGGTAGCCGAATTTGGTTTTGGAGTTAATGAACAAGCAAGACTAGGAGGGAATGTTCTTGAAGATGAAAAGAGATTAGGTACTTGCTATATTGCAATTGGAGATAATACTGCACTGGGGGGTAATTCTTCGGTTGGAATTCATATTTCTGGCGTTATTAAGTCACCAAGTGTTTGGCTTGATGATACGCAAATATTAGATGACGGTAATTTTATTCTAGAATTATAATTAGCCTAAATTCTGCCCGCCACAGATTGGACAATGTCGCCAGAATGGATCTAATCCAATTCCACAACCCCTACATAGAACACCTGAACGGATTGTTGTTTGTACTTGCTGATTCCAGTTCTGCTGATTATTCGGTTGCTGACTCTGCACTGGTTGTGGCTGCTGAGGCATCGGTTGGCGAGGTAATGGTTGTTGAGCTATCGGTTGGCGAGGTAATGGTTGTTGAGCTATCGGTTGGCGAGGTAATGGTTGTTGAGTTATCGGTTGGCGAGGCAATGGTTGTTGGGGCATCGGTTGTTGACCAAAGTTTGGCTGTTGCATTCTTTGATTTATCACTTCATTAGGTTGTTGAAGGTTCTGTTCAGGTTGGTTTTTAATCACTGGCTTTCTTACGGGTGAAATAGGTCTTGGTAGTGAAGAAACCTTTTGTGCAACTGGTGAAGATATAAATTCAGATAAAGTAATTGAACCATCTTTATCAGTATCTGCTTGTGAATGTAATTTCTCACTTTCCTCGATAGTCATACCAGTGGCTTGAGATAATTCTTCAACAGAAAGTACACCATCATTATCTACATCTGCAGTGATGAACTTTTCTGCAGCACTAACAAATACTTCAGGTTCAGGTTCAGGTTCAGGCTCAGGCTCAGGCTCAGGTTCAGGTTCAGGTTCAGGTTCAGGTTCAGGTTCAGGCTCAGGCTCAGGCTCAGGCTCAGTTTCAGGTTCAAATAATGGGGAGACTTCAACTCCAAAAGCCCCATCAAAGGCATCTTGAGTTACTTTAGCAACCTTTTTATCATTTACTTGTTCTTTTACAGGTTCTTGCTTTTCTTGAATTTCTACCACTTCAGGCTTGTTGAAATTAGGTAATGGAACTGAGGGTTTACCAGTAGGATTACTTTCAAGTATCGCATTTGATAAGGGTTTATTTTGTGATTGTTCAACTACTGAATTAGGTAAAGTAACTGGTTCCGATTTCGGAGGGATTGATATTTTTGGTATTATTACTGATGATTGTGAAAGTGCAGTTAGTGGTATTGAATGCCCAATAACATCCAAAGATGCATCGAGTTGATCTGCAACTTCAATAAGCATTTCTAAGTTTGAATCTGGTTGCTCTAGAAGATTCTTTACTGAGAAATAGTATTTTAAAACTTCATCTTGGCCACCACTTTCGTGTCCTATTGCTAATAATTTAAGAATATTCATTGGTTCTGCAAGTCTCTTTAATGATTCAAAGTCTTGTTCACTGATTGGTGGCTTAGAATCTGAAGGTTCTTGGCCGAGAGAGTTTGGTAATCCTAAATATGTCAAAAGAGGGTCTGATATACTCATCAAACCTAAGTGTCCTGATACGAGAAAGTAAATTTCGCCACCTGGACAATTCATACGTTCACTGGCTGCTTGAAAATCAAACTCTCCTGGCAGTAATACGATATCTGAAACCATGCTAAAGAACTTAGAAAGGGCATGTGGAGTGTCCATATCCATCAATTGAGTAAGAATATCAGAGGATTCAGTAATACCAAAGTATGCTGCTGTCTCATCTACTTCGATACCATCTGGTAATGAGGCGCCTTCAAGTACTTCTTCCACCATATTAACACCTCACATTTTCCGCTGAGTTCTCTTCTTATGAAAAGGCATAGTAATCAATATAATTTTTTCAACGATTTTTACTAAGGTTGATTATTGCACGAGACTGTCGAGCATTCCAGCCACTCTCTTGTAATTGCATCAAGATAGCTCTTTCAGATGCTTCTTCGGATAATGAAATTACTACCCAATCTATCGATGAGTCTCTATGTCCTATTTCTAAATCCGTAAAGAGGTCTTCTTCTACCTCTAATTTGGCTTTACGCACCTTCTTATCATTAACTTCACTAGCTTTAACCTTCTTGGCTTTTTTAGTAGATTTATTACTCTTAATTCCTGGTAAAGATAGCTCTGATCTACTATTAGAACTCTCTTGGATTGGTGTTGGAACTCTTGGAGGTTGATTAGTTTGGACAAAACTTGGCGGTCCACTACTAGGTCCAGGGCTTCGAGAAACTTGGGGCTGCTTAGGTGGTTTCGGTTTGGAAAGGAAACTCAAGGGCTCATCTTCATAATACTCACCCTCATCATCATCATCATCATCATCTTCATCGTCATCGTCATCGTCATCACCATCACGATTTCTAACAAATGATACAATGAAGAATAACAATACTACTCCCGAAACACAAATCATAATAAATACCAATATACTTACTCCAAATATTTTTGTTGTTGATTTAGAGCTATCAGAACGTTCTAAAGGACAACCATCAGTATATCCGTTTGATCCTTTAGCATCATTTGGACAATTATCTAAACTATCAAAGATGCCGTCTCCATCACTATCTTTCTCATTATCTGCACAGCCATTTAAGTCGACACTTTCTCGATATGCTGACTTAGTATTAATACATAAATCCGGGTTGATTCCAATTCCATTATCTCCATAACCATCACCATCTAAATCCTTCCATTGTGTTGAATCTTCGATAAAAGCATCTGCAATCCCATTTGGTGATGCAAACCAATCTACTAGATTTGGATTTGACCATCCATCACCATCAGAATCTAAACAACCAGTTCGGTCTTGGGATGAAGTTCCATTCTCTATTGGACAATCATCGGCTCGAATTCCTGTCGCGTTATCGCCGTATCCATCTCCATCTGCATCCCACCATTGAGATGCCTCAAAGGGATAATAGTCACCTTTTTGATTGATTCTAATATTTGCTTGTTCATCAAATTCATATTGATAAATACCTTGATATCCATCACCATCCCAATCAAATTCTAATGCAGCATTGTCGGTACATCCAGTTTGGTTAACTGGATAACTAGGTGGAGTATCAGGGCAATCATCAAGAGAATCAAATATTCCATCTCCATCTGTATCACTCTGTGATTGTGAGCATCCAATATTATTGACTTCATCTCCTTGTAGAGTTCCTGCACATGAATCTTCAAAATCATACACTCCATCTCCATCAGCATCAACTTCTCTTTGCAATTGACTACAACCCATTAGATCAGCCGTAACTCCTGAGGCAGTAAAATCACAAATATCATCACTATTCCAAACACCATCTCCATCATTATCTAATTGGTTTTGGGCACAGCCATCTAAATTAACCATCAAACCAGTTAAGGTATTAGGACATGAATCCTCATCATTGATTACAAAATCACCGTCGTCATCATTATTATCAATAAGCCTACATCCAACTCCTAAAGTCCCATTGAAGACACCTGGTTGACTAGGGCATTGATCTGCTTGATAACCTGTTTGTAAATCACCAAATCCATCTCCGTCTGTGTCCCTCCATTGTGTTTCAACAAAGGGGAAAGCATCTCCTGATTGATTTTCTCTGAGTCCTGTATCTATGTTAATGTCATATGAATAGAGGTCCATATAATTATCACCATCGGAGTCTAAACATCCAAACAAGGGATAACTTGAATTTCCTGCAACCAAAGTACAGGAATCAAGGTATAATCCTTCTCCATTTGTACCATTATAAAATGATGTAAAGTTATCTGGATAACCATCACCATCTGTATCATTAACTGCAGCAATAATATTTGGGAATGCATCAGGGTTTGTGGCGTTTCGTGAACTATTATCCCCAAACCCATCTCCATCACTATCAGCCCATTGAGTTGAATCGAAGGGCCACATATCTGCTCCATCTTCAACACCCCAACCTGAAACCGGGTCTGATGCACCGTCAAAGTCTGAATCTAGGCACCCAAGTCTATCTCGATAGGAGGTGCCAAAGTCAAATCTACATCGATCTCCACCAAGTAAATCCGAAGTATTATCTCCATATCCATCACCGTCCCAATCAAGAAATTGCTTTGGATTATTCGGGAATGAATCGCCTGCTTGTGCAGTAGTATCATACCAGGTAGTACAACAATCAGGCCCATGGTTATCTCCATATCCATCTCCATCGGAATCAAAGACTTGTTTCCAGTTATCTGTGAAAATATCTCCATTCTGGTATGAAATTTTATTATCCGACCAACCATCTTGATCAAAATCACCACATCCAGTTCTTCCTAGCCAAGAATAACCACGAATATTGATACAGGTATCAATAATATCTGCATATCCGTCATCATCATAATCATCACATCCATAAATCAATAATGAGGATGTACGATTATCTTGTGGACATGAATCAAATTGGGGGGCATTAATATTTTCACCAAAACCATCTCCATCGGAATCTAACCATTGCCCAGAAAGGAAAGGTAAATCATCAATCTTATCGAAAATTAAATCTCTATCTGAGTCTAAATAAAGATTTAAAGATAATACCTTATTATCTACTTCCTCTATTAATGCAAGATTAATAGTTCCGTTTTGATCTGAAATAGGAGCAACATTACTGGTTGTTTCAATCCCCTTGAAAGATTGACTAAACCAGGTGGCCGAATCATTATCAATTCCATTTTTCTCAATACTATTCCATTGTAAATCCCCTGTATCTGGATTGGTAGTAAATGAAATATAATGAGAATCTGTTTGACTTAGACTCCAAGTTCCTGAAACCATAGATTCTGGTTGATTAGCAACCGAAATCCATGATTGGTTTGCTTCTCTAGTATAGAGTGAATTAGAATTAGATCTAACTAGCATAGCAGGACTGTCTCCACCAAGTAAATCCAAACTGTATTCTCCATTTATTCCACTTGGTTGATCTAATAAGACACCATTCCAAGAAGATTCATTCCACATCCGTTCATATAAGCTTAAGGAACCTGAAGAGGTTATTGCTGATAGAATTATTATTCCATCATCGGTAATTTCCAAATTTATATCTGTCAACAGATCATTTTCAGCCCGTATTATAGAAGAATTCAATATTGAGCCATTCCAAGTCCACAAAGATAAATTATTACTAATTCCATCATTTTCAATTAAGGCAATCGCTAAGTCCCCATTTGGAAGCCAAATCGCTGAATGCGAAATTGAAACGGCTTGTCCAATTGAACCTAAGTTTTGAATATTCAACCCATTTGAAAACAAGGCATATTCCAAGTGATTATCTGTAGAATCTCGGTAAATAAGATGTGATGAGTTATTAGTACCACTTAGTACTGAAATAGGATGTTCAATAGAAACGGAATTCCTTATAGTTTGAAAATTCCATCCAGTTTCTGTTTGAATATTTAATGAAACTTGTGTATTACCTAATGTAGAGTATGCAATATGTTGGTTGCCGTAATTATCTAGGGCTTGGCCAATATACTGTGCTGAACCGCCAAGAGATTGTACTTCAGATTCTAATGCAGTCATTGAGGTAGGAGTTCTTAGTACAACACCATTGATTCCATCTGCCATTACGACATAAGGTAAGCCAGATGAAGAAACTGCCAATGCACTTGTTGTATTATTAAAATTGAAATCTGTAAGAATATGATCTAGCCATTGACCTGATGAAGTACTATCATAGGCATTTTCTAGTAATCTAGTTATTGTTGAACCTTGATATGTAGAAGAGGTCAATATATTTGTTTTACCGTTATCTGAAATATCTAAATCAAGAATATCTAATTCTCCCAGTACGATAAAATCTTTACTCTCCCAAAGTTCTCTCGAATGAATACGATATTGAAGGATTTTAGAGTTTGACAGATTAGTAGTTTCCTGACTAAAGACATAATCTTCAATGCCATCACCATTTACATCTCCTGAGCAATCACTGTAAATTCCAATACCACCACCGCCACCAGATACGGTATAGTGTTGGGTCCCTAATCCTAGAGAAGAGCCGAGATAGAGTTCTACTGTCCCACTAGTGGTAGAACCTGATGCAGTAATTAAAACATCATTAAATCCATCTGAATTAGTATCTCCAGCAGAAATTAAATTTAATCCAATTAAATCATTCGCTTGACCCGTTAGAATCAAGTTTGGTTGACTTGAAATTCCCGATTGATTACCATAGAAAACCCAAACCATGCCACTGTTAAAGGCATTAGAACCATTATTCGGTTCAGAAATAAATACTTCATCAAATCCATCATTATTAACATCTGAAATTATTTCAACCTCATAACCGAATAAAGTTCCTTGTAGATTAGATTGAAATGATATATCACTTTGTGATTGATATCCATTTGAACTACCATAGAATACTTCTACTGATGAATAACCTGTTGGACTCTCAAAATCACCCGTATTTCCAACCACTAAGTCGGGAAGTCCGTCGCCATTCAAGTCTCCTGAAGCTGAAATCGAACGTCCAAATAAACTACCTTGGTTATTTTGACTGGGAGCAGTTAATGGACCCCAATCATTAATTTGACTAGCCCCATGATATAATTGGATTCTACCTTTATTGCTACCGTCTTCATAGAGTGGCGAAAATACCAATAATTCATCTATTCCATCACCATCTAAGTCACTGATGGTTACTAAATCAAAACCGTAAAAGTCACCAGGTAGCGATGGAGTGGATACATCTTGAATCAGTACTGGTGATGTGATTAGCCCATTACCAGAACCGAAATAGATATCCAGTTTACCACTATTCAAATTATATCCTGGAGACCCGATTACTAAATCATCAAATCCATCACCGTTAAAATCTCCAACCGTCACCCCCTGGCCTAGTTCTTGATTATCCTGTTCACCATAATAGGTGAGATTTGCAATAGATGATAGACCTGACAGTGAACCATAAAAGATATTCACTTCACCATTTGAAATACCCATATTAGACTGATCACTCGATGTCCAAGTATTAACCTTCGGTTGGGAAGTAACTAGATCACTATAACCGTCGAAGTTGAAATCAGCAAAATAAATATCTCCTGATGATGAATTTTCCCATTGACTATTTATCGATGAGATTGGCACAGAACCAATTTGGTTTTTATTATTAGCTAAACTTCGTTGAAGACTAATCGTTGAATTATTACCATCAAAAGAAGATGTTGATACTTGCATAAGTTCGTTTCCGTCAAATGACATACCTAACTGTGAGTGTAAGTTTAAGTCGGATTTAATTATACTTTGAGTGGTATTAGAGCCGTTTATATTCATTAATATCGCATCATTTGACTTTGAATATAATAAATTTATTTCTCCATATTCATTGATATCAAGTTCTAGATCTACTCCAACAGGACCTGAGTCTAATAATTGAGTCTCCCAAAAAGTTCCAGAATAACTTAGTCTATGCAAGCGACCTTGATCATCTCGATAAACACCCCACTCTAAGTTTGAAGGCATGACTGCTAATTCGAAATGTGTTGCATTAACATTTTCTAGAATTGTTCTAGTATGCCATGTATCGCCAGCTGAATAAAGAGAGCTTTTCAAAGCAATTTGGGCTGCTTTAATATCATTACCGTCTGCATATAATAGTGTTTTTCTACCATTATCTTTTACTGCAATGGCACAGTCCACAACTTGTTCAATACTTTGGTAAGGAGTTACATCATCAACATGCATCAACTTTTCACCACCAGAAATGTTTCGCCCCAATGTCCTAACTTGGCCTTCTAATGTGCTCCAACACATCTCAATTTGTTGATATCCAGTAAATACAATGTCTGGAGTACTTGGTGTTTGATTTGAAGCATTTACGATGATATGACTATTCCACATATCAAGAGCCGATTCATGACGAATATTAGCGTCGATTAATCCATCAATAGAGATCTGATTACCTGCAAAATCATGCCCGTATAAAGTGGTGTTTTGATCGACATATGGGGGACTAAGAGCCGAGTCTATTTGTTTTAGAGAGTTGCTAAGAGGAATATCAGGGGTTAAGATTGGAGAAAGGGTTTGAATTAAAAATAAAACTATTATTATTAGTGATTTAGACGGGATTTTGCCCTTGCTATCACTCGCCATAATGCAACGACATCATAGATACTTGAAAAGTACTTGCGTAATAACCCTAATTGACCCCCACTGCTTAATTTCGAGCAGTAAATGCAATCTTTGACAAACTGAAATGAATTGCCCTGCCCATGGTGAACTTTCTTATCGCTGGTAATTGCAAAATTTACTACAAGCTACGTAACTACAAAAAATTGATTGAAAAGTCTGATAAAATCATTGCCTGTGATGGTGCAATCGTGCCATGTTTACAAAATTCAATAGATGTAGATTATGTGATTGGAGATATGGACAGTCTAGTTGATTTAACATTTGAAGACTTAGCTAAATTTGATTTTGAAGTGCATAAAATTGAACATCAGGACAGTAATGATCTATCTAAGGCAATTGCTTTTGCTGAAACACATGGTGCTAAAAGGATAGATATAATTGGCGTAGAGGGTGGGAGTAACCAACATCAATTTGCGGCTTATTGGTGTTTATTCCAATGTAATGTTGAGGCTTATATTCACCTTGATGAGAGTATTGTATCAACTGTTAAAGATTCTTCAGTAAGGCTTCCTATCGGAAAGGGGAAATCATTTTCAATTTTTGCACTAGGGACTTGTCAAGGCATAAGTATTACTGGTTCTAAATGGGATATGGATAATCAAACTCTAGAGCCAAGTTCCAGAGGATTACATAATATTGCAGCCAGTGATGAAATTATAATTTCATGTACCAAGGGAAGTTTGCTAATCTTTAGAAGTAGATGGCTTATCTGACTTAGGAAGATGACTCCTAATCATTTTAGAATAATCACCATTACCATCCCATTGCATTGCTTTTTGGTCAATCCTGGCTAATTCGAGAGTTTTTTCAAATCCGCCCATATCTTCAATCAAGGCAAGTTTAAATGCCACCTTAGGAGTATAACCGGGTAAGAAATTACGTAAGATGAATGGAATTCTGCCTGGTGTCACTTTATTGACTAATTTTACAATAGCGGTATTACATGTGGTTAGAATTGAATGATACCACATCGGGTCATCAATCAGAGAATTCATACTCTTAGCAAGTCCTAACAATAATTGCTTTTCTTTACCTGGAGGAGTAATTGCTCTAAACATGTAATCTTTATTTCCTCTTGCATTCGTACGAAGACCAAGTAAATCTCTTTCATGCCCAACCAGTAAAAATAATTCATAGTTTCTCCACAAACCATCCCATGGATGGTATCTTTGTCCCTTTATTCTTCTTGCTTCAAAGGAGAATGACAAACAGGTTCCGTCATTGAATTCAATGGTTAGAAAGGTGTGAGCCAAACCGTGTATCTTGTGGAAATGATCGACTACAAACCATACATCCTTGATCTCATTGGCGCTCACTGTAATATTATCGTCCCAGTTTTCATCTCTATCGCGTGTTGTTCGCCAAAAAAAATCTCTAACTTTGGTAAAAGTAACATTATCACCATCAATTATTGCCCGTGATTGAAATTCACAGTCGGAATTCCAAGTTACTCCGGCTCTAGGTTTCTTTGGGTAGACTTTGATTAACCAAATAGATATAATTACCAATAATGAAACACTGATGAGTGAGATAAAGATTGACCAAAAGCCACCCAGTACATCAAATCCAAAAACGTCCATGGTTTCACCACCGGTTCCAGATTCTCAAGTCTTCATCCCACCAATCATGATTTCCATCGGGATGTTGTCGCCATAGGACTCCTTCATCATCAACAGTAGTTGCCAATCCCTGTGAGTCCGGTGAACCATCTGGTAAAATCATAGGAGTAGGCGCTAGATCGTGCATTTCAAATACCTCTTTTTCATCTTTTATTCTAACAAGGAAAATAAATGCAAGAAAAGCTACAACAAAACAGAGTATACCTATAGAAATCCATCCTACTGATTCCGTAGCCGTGTCATCTCCAAATGATCGTGAAGGTAAAGTTTCTGCTTCTTCTTTGGTCAAGTTCAATCCAGGAAGTCTTACTAAATTGACTGCATGAATTGTATGAATGAGTTCATTATTGATCACTTCTAATGAGATCAAATGCACTCCTGCTGGAAGTATTGAACAATCCAAAATAGAATTATTGGCATCTTCATATGCCACTCCTTGAATTCTCCAATTTTTAATGAATGGAGTAAAATCAATATCTTCTGAATCAGGAATAAGAGATATTGTACAGGGAGTATCTGTAGAATTTCCACTACCTTCTGTCTCTAGAGAAAAAGCAGGTGCAGGACGATTATAGATTGTCAGGTTCAACCAATCTTCAGCTGTTTGTGAAAGATCATTTCGATAGGTTTCTCTAAGCGTATAATCTCCAGCTGGCCAGTGAGAACAGTCTAGCATTTCTTGTGACTCTAAAACGGTGAATGGGGCACCTGAGAAAGTCCTTATCCCATCTGCATCATACCTTGGACCTGTTTGATCGTCAAATATCCTATTGATTGTACATTGATCTCCGGTTTCAATCTTCTCAGGAGCATTGAGTGCTAACATGATTCTTGGTGTATTTAGAGCAGGCTTTAGAATGTAAGACGGTAATTCAAAGGTGATTATTTCCTCTCCGGATTCATCGATTACTGCTAAACTTAACTGATGTTCACCATTTGCCCATGCATCATAAACTAGACTTGCATTTGATTGACCACTAAAAGACATTATCTGGGACTCTACTACTTGCTTACCTTTGTGTACTCCAAATAATCTCAACTCAAGATTCACAAAGTCATCTGTTGTTGACATTATAACTACTATTCTAACGGCATCAGTTTCACCATCTTGGTTTGTATCTAAACTGTCATTCCTAAGCGCTATTAGAGATAAACCAGCATCTGCTAAAGGGTCATTTTCTTCCTCCGATTGAGAACCTTCAGCTGATGTAATATCAACCGAATAAGGAATCATTAGAGAGGCAAGTAATATCGATAGCATCAGAATACTTCGATTTAACCGTCCATCAAGCATTATATTCACCACCTTCAACCGTTTCTGATGCTACTATAGGTTGATTGTCTATTGTTGGCATTGGGAGGCTTAATTCTGGTAATGGGGGTAATTGTTCTAACGGAATCATTCCATCCACTGGAAATGTGTTTTCAGTTAATTGTTCAAAATCTACATGTTGCTTTGTCTCAAAGATTTCATCTCCTGTCAAATCATCATCATCACGTGACTTCTTTACTAGAAGTGCTAATAATGCACCTGAAATAAATCCTAGACCTATTACCAAGTATGTCAACCATGATGCTGCAGGGTCTTCTCCAAGGATTGCTATAGCGGACTTTAAACCACCATAATCATCTGACCATCCATCGTTATTGGCATCAGGACAACCTTGTAAATCTCTAATCGAATCTCCAGCGGAAAGTGGGCAATCATCTCTCATTGAACCTAATGCTACATCTCCGAATCCATCACCATCACTATCTCTCCACTGCAGTGCTTCATTAGGGAATGAATCTGCTAAGCCAAATGGATGAGCCTGCCATGTATCTGTAGGGTCAGACCACCCATCTCCATCCGTATCTCTACATCCTAGACGGTCAAGTATTGAGGTGCCTCTTAATTTAGGGCATGAGTCTCCTTGATTGCCAGTTATTGAATCTCCATAGCCATCTCCATCTGTATCTCTCCACTGAGTTGGCTCATGGATGAACGAGTCTCCCAAATCAGACCATCCATCACCATCGGTATCGATACAGCCCCATCTATCTCCCCCTTCAGCAGGCCCAACTGAAGTTCCTGCATCATCTGAACAAACATCTGCTGTTGTACCTTGAGGATTATCTCCTCTGCCATCGCCATCTCTGTCATGCCATTGAGTAGTATCTTCTGGCCAAGCATCACCAGAACCACCCGGACTAGCTAGCCAACTGGTAGTAGAATCAGACCATCCATCTAAATCGGTATCAGGACAACCCCAGCGATCAAAAGTAGATAGTCCAATCGTGGTTGTACAACCATCGCCCCTAAATGATTCACGCCATGTTTGCCCGTCAAAATACTCCATATTGTCTCCAAATCCATCTGAGTCTGTATCATGCCATTGACTTCTTTCTTCAGGGAAAGCATCAGCAAAGCCATCTGGATGGGCTATCCAATCAGTTGTTGGATTAGAAAAACCATCCATGTCAACATCTCTACAACCTAGTCGATCAAATATTGAGATCCATCCAGACTCGACTTCCTCGGGTGTAGAAGATATACAAATATCTCCTTCAAATCCTAAGATATTATCACCATAGCCATCGGCATCAGTATCCCTATACTGTGATGGTATGAATGGGAAGTCATCAATCTGTGATGCACCATAAGTTCGGTTATCACCCCACCCATCTTGGTCAGTATCTCTCCACTGAGTAGGGTTATCAGGGAAATCATCAATGAATAATGCTCCAAATGTTTGGTTATCTCCCCAGCCATCATAATCTCTATCATTCCATTGTGATGGCTCTGAAGGGAAAGCATCTGAACCGTTTTCAACAGTCCAGTTTAAATCACCATCAGAATAACTATCACCATCAGAATCAGAACAACCAAAACGATCTGAGGATGAGTAGCCTGTAATGAATGGACATGCATCTGGATCTGTAGCATTTACTAACCATTGCCCAATACCCCATGCTTGGTGTGTTTGATTCCAATCTGAATCTTCCCAATTATCGCCAAATCCATCATCATCAGTATCTGTCCATTGTGTTGAATCATAAGGGAATGCATCTCCAAGACCCAATGGGTGGGCAAACCACTCTGTTATACCATCTAGTCCACCCGGATCTGCATCTGAATAACCATCTCCGTCATTATCTAAACAACCGAATCTATCTGAAAACGAGTAGCCTCTCTTATATGGGCAGAAGTCACCTTGGTATCCGTCGACATTGTCGCCATAGCCATCATTATCGGAATCTTGCCATTGTGATGCTTCATTTTCAAATGCATCTGCACCATTATTTGTACTCCACCCTATTTCAGGATTAGAATAACCATCTGAGTCTGTATCTATGCAACCTTTACGATCATAAATTGAAGTACCTGGAGTAATATCGCAATCATCTTCAGAATCAATAAATCCATCTTCATCTGTATCTCTATCTCCTGAATCAATCGATGCTGTCAAAGTATACTGTACTGCATCATTACACCAACTATCTTTGCCCTTAATTTTGACGTAAACCCAATCAGCAGTAGACATCGTTTTACTCAAAGTGCCTGTTGGGTTATCATCGTTCAAAGAAAGTGATGCCACCTGACCTCCTGATGAATCGTGAATGGAATAATCGGCTTCCCAACCATCTCCTGGACACCACCAAGCAGGATTAGGAATACTTCCTGAAAAAGAGATTTCAACTATATCTCCACTGTATGCATAAACCTTCCACCAATCAACTTCATCATTGGGTGTACATTCATCCTCATAACAAACATAGCCGCTAGAGGAAACCCCTTCAGTCAAGACATTTGCACTTTGAAGATTGTCATCTGCAGAGGCGATAGGAACAAATGAAATCAATAGCGCGGCCAAGGACAACGCAATCAATCGCTTCGCGACCATGATTAGCGAAACGGCATACTACCTATCAAATACCCGCCTACATGAATTACACACTAAGTGTGTATAATTTCAAGTTCTAGAAGCAATGATTAATTGATTAGGTCCAAACCAAGGCAGAAGAGTAGATTCTGGTTGAGATGAACTTGCAGATATGCTATGTGCTTCTGAAATGTCACCACGTATGAATTTAATATATCTCTGTTCTTCATTGTCTTCAAATGGATGCAGACCTATATTCTCTTGATATGCAATACCAACCCAACTACCATCTGGAGACATCACGGTTTCAAAAAAATCGTGTAAAGCATGAGTATCTCCATTAGTTTCTTCATAGGTAGTAACTGTATGTAATGGCGTTGGATCTACAATCCTAAAATCCCATATATCTCCTTCCATCGGTTCTTGTAAAGCACCTGCATAAAGATACCAATCTTTACCTGCAACATAATCATCTTGACTATTATTTTGGCCAAAATCAAGACCATAAAAAGCAATGCTTACTATATTGTCTTCAGTAATTGAAACGAATGGATACATTGCAATTCCTCTGTCGAAAGGTGTAGCATTCCATTGTGACCAATTTGAACCATTATTGTATGAAACAGCAACATTTAGTTCCCAAGGATCAGTATTTCCATTTGGACAATCGGCCCAAGTTACTACTACAGTTCCGCCTTCGTTATTATTGATGACTGGATAACCTTCAGGACAATTACCTTGCCGTGGCCCGACATTTACTGGTGAATTCCATGTCCCTTCACCAGGTCCTGGGCCTGTTCCTCTCCCATATTCTGCACTAATTCTTACTTGAACTGTGCCACTGTTAGAGTCTTCATCTTCTTGTGCAACAAAAACATATGGACCATTGTTTTGACTTGAAATAGTTGACCATCCACCAGGCATAGCATAACACTGTGAGAAAGGTGCTCCGCCCGATTCGGAGTGGTAGTACCAATATCTTCCAACATCTGCTGTACATTCTGGTGGTGATGCACCTGAATTACCAAGATAGTGAATTATTCCATCACCTTGTGCAGCAACCCAAGGTCTGTCATCAGCAGCCATAGTTTGCATTCTCTCGCATACAGACGGTGAAATATAGGTATTACCGCCATCGGTGAATTTATGCCACCAATTATCTTCCAGTGTTGTATCTAAGTAGTAAACTACATCATTAGCATCAACTGCAATATCGCCTTCATCGCCTAGGCACTCTGAACCAGATCCAGTCACAGAACCTATTGCTGAATTTGCTAAATTACCAGGGGTAGGATCGAAATTAGAACCATGGTCCCAAGTTTCGCCACCATCATTTGAAATCCAAAACCAAGATGCCCAATAATCCCAAGAAGTCATCTCTCCATCTTGGCATGCATACCAAGTATCAAGGTCACCACCAAGTGCAGGTGCAAAGGGACTTCCTTCACCACCCCAACGTAGATCTTTGTGAGCAGTAATGAACATATTTCCTTGACTATCGATAGATAAGCTTGGTTCATAGCCAATTCCATAGCCTTCATAACCTTCATCTTGACCATTATTTGGGTCGATGCATTCTTCATGTCTAGGCATATATTCAGGTTCTTCCCATGAAAAATAAATTTGTTCTCCCTGTAAGGTATCTGACACTTCCAAGGGTGACAAGTTTTTACTAACCGAAGACCCGATTAAAGCAGCTAGCAGTATGAAAACGATGGATATCGCCACTGTACCACTTAATGCGAGGTTTGAACTATTATCCTTAGAACCAAGACTAGGAGCATCTTGTTCAATTAACTCTGCTTCCAGAATTGGACTCGCCATGATTGTCTTAACAACATGGGACTTTTGGACATTGTCATGCTTTGTATTTTTCATTTAACCAATATCGATTGATATATCTTTTCAAAATCTTCAGCATTATGCTCATAGGTATATTTCGATAAGACTCTATCTCTACCCAGTTTTGCCTTTTCTATTCTTTGTTTTGGATCATCAAGCATCCTACAAACTGCTTTAGCAAGGTCGTTTGAATCACCTGATTGGAAAAGATCACCGACTGATAAATCAATCATCTCGGTTAATGGTGGTTGATTTACCGTTACCACTGGAGTCCCACTGGCTAATGATTCCAATGGGATTAAGCCCTGCCCTTCATAATATGAAGGGTAAACAACCAAGTCAGCAGAACGGAAATGTTGGGCTAAATCGTCAAATGACATACTACTACGAATGAAAATAGCATGCTCTATGCCTAATTTAACTGCGCTTTTCAGTAAGCGTTTCTTCATGTGACCTCGTCCAACAATGACTAGCCGTGCCCCTGGGTGATTGTGTAATACTTCTGGCATCGAACGAAGTAAGGTCATGTAACCCTTTCTAGCAACTAATCGTCCCACTGCAAGAATCATTGGGGTTTTTGTTTCTGCCATGTAACTAAGTGAATACTCATCACCACAATCATACCTATTTCGGATGTTTTCATGAGCCAATTGTTCTTCTTCATCATCTTGGTTAGGAGGACGAAATACCTTATGATCACAACCCCATAGTACTACTCTACAATCAAAGTTTTCATGAGGATTATACCAATCTTGAAATTCGGAAAGAGTTGATTGTGAATTCGATACACAAATACTGGATTCTAATATCCCAGCACGTTCAAATTTAGAATAATACTTTGCCATCAATCTAATTGCTAAATCGTTAGGATTACGCCAAGTGGCGGATTCTTTGGCATTGGAAGCCCGTAATACACCTTGCTTTTCACCAAGCCAAGAGCCATGTAAAGATGAACATACAGGGGCTATGTTTTGTTCTATGAAGCGGAATTCTTTTTGCGAGAAAGAAGCAAGTGGTAGATGAATATGAACAATATCTACAGATTCCAATTTATGTAGATGTTTCAATGCTTTCAAGGCATTCTTGGCATAGGAACGAGTAAAAGCCATAGGGGCTTTCATCCATGGAACTTCGATAACAGAAACACCTGACTGAGTTGGTGATTTACCTTTATGCGAACGAGTAATGACACTTACTTGATGTCCACAAGTGGCTAAATGTCCTGCCAAATGGTAAACTACAGAACCAATACCACCCCACCTTGGAGGGTATTCTCCAGCAATCATCACGATGTGCATCATGTTCCCCACAGGCCTCTTGTGTTTGAATGTCTCCATAAATGAAACAAGAATTCTTGAATTCTTTATCCAATGCTTTCAATACCGTCCACCATTTAGCGACGTTATGGCCGATTCACTGCCGGTTACTGTTACAGTAATCCTTCCGACAAGGAATGAAGAAGAAGCAATTGAACCAACTATTGATTCAATACCTAGAGGATGGTGCAAAGATCTGGAAATAATGATTGTCGATGGCAACTCTACAGATAAAACTAGAGAGTTGGCATTGAAAAAAGGCATACGAGTACATTTAGAAGATCGAAAAGGATATGGAAGAGCATATAGAACCGGTTTTGATGTTGCTAAAAATGATATTATTGTCACCATGGATGCAGACTGTACTTACCCTGCGGAATTAGTACCTAAATTGGTTAAGCGCCTACTAGATGATGACTTAGATTTCATCACCTGTGATAGATTATCACTAGCAGAAAATGGTTCTATGTCAGGATTACATGGCTTTGGCAATTGGGCACTTTCCTTTACTGCAAGATTATTATTCGGCTATGGGATTAAAGACTCCCAATCAGGAATGTGGGTATTTAGGAAATCTATATTCAATGATGAAAGAATGAAGCCAACCAATGACGGTATGCCTTTATCTGAAGAAATGAAGATACTAGCAAGAAAATGCCTTGGCAAAAATAAAGCTATAGAAATCTCAGTACCATATAGACCTAGAGTAGGTGATGCTGAAATTCATACTTGGGGCGATGGATGGAAAAACTTCAAGTTTTTATTTGCTAAAAGATTGGGAATTAACAGAACTAAGACCCCTTGGGGTGGAAGGGAATCTAATCCTGATTCAATGAATAAAGACTTACCTGAACAGTGAATTATAGTCACTCATTCAAGTAATTGATTCATATCAAATTGATCTTCTTCAGATTGTACTTCAGCTGCTCCATCGATTATTCCACCTTCTAATATTGGAACCTCTTTACTTTCAACTGGTTTTGCAGGTTTACGACCAAAGGCATCCCATAACTCTAGTAATTCTAATTCATCTATTGCTCTTCTTCGCTTAATTGCAAGTAAGGTTATTGTCGAAATCAGAACTATAATTCCTAATCCACCTGCAATCATAGGAAACGAGGATTTATTTTGTTCAGGATCGTTTACAATTATAGTTTTGAAAAAGTTAACAATTTGAGCATCATCACCATTACCATCCTTGGCCGTAATCTTGAGACTTGGCCTACCTTCTTTATCAGGCCTCACCTTGACACTACCATTCCATCTTCCGTCATTATCATCATCGGATAAATTGAAATTCCAAATTTGAGGTTCAAAAGTCAAAGTAGCATATACATTCTGAGTTGTTCCATCCAAATCTAATATAATAATACTAACTTCTAATAGCACCAACTCATCAGTAGTCAATTCCTCTGGAGAGATTATTATGCTAGACTCATCAAACACAGGGTCTGTCTTTTCTACCTTGATTCTAACCTGCATTTCATCCGAATTACCTAGACTATCACGGATTAATAATTTAATATCATAATCACCAGGAGAGAGATTAATTTCTTCTAGACTTGCTGTATAAGTCTGTAGCGGAGAGGTACTACCTGTTTGATATATGATCCATTCTCGATAAATAATATCAAAGTCTGCATCTGATGAATCTTCTTCGAGAACTATTTTTTCACCACCTGTGTATGACTGCAGATCAACAGGAGTGATAATACTAGCAATTGGGCTAGATGATTGAACAATCAGTGTAATGAAGGTCGACTTTGATTTTCCAGTTTCATCAAGTAAGGTGATTTCCATAGAATGAGTTCCAGCAGGGAGTTGTGAGATATGCGTTTTTGAGGTTGAAACAGAATCTAGTAATGGTTCATCCAATAGATCACTTCTCACAGTCATAGTAAAATTATCTCCATCGAAATCCAATGACTTTATTGCATTCCAAAAGATATAATCTGAAGAATTAAATATTTGTCCATCTGTTGGAGTTGCTAAATCTAAATATGGTGCTGAGTCTTCGACTTGAACTGTTATTGTAGATTCCACAGGTTGGTGTATACCATCATCTACCGAGAGAGAAATTTGGTGCAGTCCAGCTGATAAACGTCCTTGGAAAATCAGCAAATCATCTCCAAGGGGCGTCAATATTCCATCGATATCACTCGTCCAAGACACTAAAAGATACTCCGAACCTGAATAAGGTTCAGAAACAGCACAATGCCATATGCCATTCTCGGGGAAATTAGAACATGCTGAATCAAAGTCACCAGAACCATTGCCTGAAAACCAAATCAATTCTGAAGAATCATAGGATTGTGAGGTTTTTGGACTATCTATTATTGATTTAGGGAATGAATTCTCAACATCTAATTGGATAGAACTTACTCTTTTTTGGTCAGCATGTTCAGACCTATCATCACCTACTCGCATCTCAATTGTGTGGAAACCCCTTGATAGTGTGCCTTGCCAAACTTTACCAGAATCTTCATTCGACCACTGTAAAATACCGTCGAGACTAGACCAAAATTCAACTTCAATCGAATCTCCTTCTGGGTCAAAAGTTGCCATTCCATCCAATGTGATTATCTCTTCACTGAAGTTTGAGGCTCTTGATACTGTAAAATTTGGCAATGCTATTTCATTGTATAATTCAACATCAATCTGCCATTCAACCGGTGTATTAATTCCATCATCAAGCCATACTGATAAGGTAAATGAATCACTAGTCGGTGCTGGATTACCTGTTGAAGAAGTCAGTGGGAATGAATAATTAAAAGAATTGGGACAAGGTAAATCTTGTGAGGTTTCAGATGGATACTGTAAGCCATATGAAGTTGTCATCCAACATGAATATATATCACCTTCAGGGTCATAAGAGCCATTCAGATCGACATTTAGTAATCCTGTCTTTGGCATTTCTAGGATGCTCAATTGATTTAATAATGGTTCAAAACTAATTACTATTACAGGTGGTAGGTTTACCAATTCAATAACCCTACTAGCCTGTACACAATTACCAGAATCATCACAAACCTTGGAAGTAATAGTGTGAATTCCATCACTTAGTGATTGAGATGAAGAGCCGTTATTGACAGTGAATAGTGATTCAGTACCAATTATTCCATCTATGGATGAAGTCCATTCCCATATTAGGGAATCATTATCTAAATCCCATGTTCTATTGGCATTAAATTCAACAATAGAACCACTTGGGAATACTTCTTGATTGGTAGGAGTATCCCACTTTAGGAATGGAGCTTGGTTACCCAGAGGAAGTAAACAGTATACAATTCGATCTTGATCTAATGTTACTGCACTACTATTCGAGAGGCTATCATAGGTGCATGAAATAGTAGCTGATGTTACTAAAGATGCTCCCGATTGTGTCCACTGTTGACCGATATAATTTGGAAAGGTGACATATCCAATATCATTTGTTGGTTCTTGTGCTGAAGGCTCAAATTGATCAAAGTTCACATCTACTATTGAACTAGGAACTCCATTTGAATTATTATTTACCACCCAAACTAAAATATCCCATGCAATATCAATACTCGCTGAAGGAGCTATTAATGCATTAGAAAAGGCAATCTGACTGGGTTGATGTAAATGTAATGATGAAAATGTGTCTAAATTTAGAACTGTACTGCTAGATAGATCAACTAAATTTGACCAATTAACATTACTATTTTGAAGAGTAATGGATCCTGAACACTCTGGAGTAATTGAATTGTATTGTCCAGATAAGTTATCATGATCGGTTAAAATTAAGCATGAAGTACCAGAGAACTGAACTCTACTCATACTTGATGCAAAGTTACCATTATTATTACCATTCCAGATTATTCCTGAATGATTACCACTCATAGATAAAAGGTCAATATTAGCTGCAACTTTATTGAATTCTATTGCGGGACCAGACTGAGATCCAATTCTTTCAGTAGTAATTTGGACATCATGTAGATTTACCCTACCACCTTGTTGACTAAGAGTCAAGCCACTATTATCGATAGAAAGGGGAGATGAAGAAGGATTATTGTCTGTTAGAACAAGATGATTCAACCATAAGTCAACTGAATCCTTTACCAAAATACCTGAACCCAGTGAACCTTCTACAGTACAATAGTTACAGGTTATATCACCGGAATTAGATTCTAAGTCATTGGCTTTGTCAAAGAAAATACCTGCCTTTTCACTATCTAGTACGCCAGAAATACCATTTCCAATTGCTGAAACATTAGAAAAGGTAACATAACGTGCATCAAATATATGTATACCTGAATAACCATTATCGGAAATATGTAAATCGTCTACAATCATTGTTGAAGAATCAATAAATATTCCTTGCTCAGAATTATTATGAATATTCCAATCAAAGCCTTGCATTAATCCCCCACCTGTTGAAGAAATACCAGGACCTACAGACCCTGAGATTTCTAATCCTTCAAAGTGAGGTGCAAAAAATGAAGATCGAATGGCAAGACCTGCTTCATGTGCGCCCTGTCCAGGATCTCCCGAATTTGAAATTGAGAGATTCCTAAATGTGGTAGTATAATCTACGAAATACAATCTTACACCCACTGTGGTTGAATCTTCAACAGAAGTATTCTCAAACCAAGCACCTGTTGCATTGACTTCAATTGCTGCATAACCTATGTTCGCTGTTTTAGCACCACTACCACCAGTTCCTCGAACAATTGTATCGGTAAAATCAGCAGTAACATAATTGGTATAATTAGTATGATTTGCTTTATCGACATAAATTCCACGATACATCGAATTAGAAACTATACAATCTCGTACTACTGCCCTAGTATAAGCAGAATCATTAATGTGTCTAATCAGTATTCCATAATCCGATTTATCCACACTTAAATTGGTAAATAATGGCTGACTATCTTGTACCCATACTCCAGCAGAAAGTGTTAGCCCTCCTTCTGCAGTGACATTGTCAATTACAATATTTCTAAACAATCCTCCTGAAGAGCCCCAAATACTTAGTCCTCTTGTCCTTAAATCAGTCATATATACTCCATCAAAAATAGGAGTCGAACCTGAACCTACTGAGACACCTAGACCATAACGCCAATCTGAATAACTGACTCCACGTCCCGCTTGATCAATGTATAGATCATGGATAATTGGAGCAGAATTAGAGAATAAATCAATTCCAACTCTTGAAGGATTGATTATTGTAATATTATTTATTTGGGGGTCAGAACCATATATTGTCATTCCATATATTGAGTTCTCAATAGTTATATTCTCCATCAAAGAGCCTCTTCCATTCGAACTAGAATTAAATTGAATACCCTCATGTAATCCTGTAGAAAGTTGAGTGAAAATAACTGGACAATTTATTGTTCCTTGTGCAGTGATTCGACCTTCAACAAAAATGCGAATACTGGATGACATTTTGACAACAGTACAAGGAGCTAATACCAACTCATCTGTGATGCTCACTGTATAGGAAGAAGATAATTCAACTACTCCACTCCAAGTCGTTTGTGAACGCCCACTCGTCTTTGAAGAGTCCTGAAGTACAAAGTCATTCGATTGAGAATTATCAATGATAAAATAAAACGGAGAGGCCATTAAAATGAAAAGAACAGAAAAAATCAGTAAAGATGATGTTCTCTTATCCTCCATAATTAGTCTTGGGAGAACAACACACTTCAATGGTTCGCCTAATTGAACGATTTTGAGTCATCTAGTCTTTTAGAAATTAGTAAGTCATAAAAATCACCTTTGATTGGAATCAAATATGCCAGAAGCATTCGTACTTTTCAAAACCTTACCTTCTCAAGAAAGAAATGTATACCTAGCCCTTACAAATCACTCATCAGTTGCAGAGGTTCATGCACTATATGGTGAATACGACCTAATCGTTAGAGTCAGTGCAAAAGACTCTACAACACTATCTGGTATGTTAATGACTGAATTTCGACAAATTGAGGGTATAAAAGATACTCAAACTTTGATTGCTGTTGATTATTGAGGTGTGAAGAATGGCTATAGGATTTGTATTGATTACCACTGAACCAGGACAAGAAAGACAGGTTAGAGATAACCTAGAAAAGATAGAATTTGTCACATCAGGATGGATGCTATTTGGAGAATATGACTTAATTGCTCGCGTACAAGCCGATGATGAATTCCTTTTGACTAAATGTATAGTTGAGGATATCCGTCCGATGCAGGGTATTGCTGATACTAAAACGTTGATTGGAGCAGTACTCTAAATCAATTGATGAAGTCTTTTTTCTAGAGTTTTAGCTGCTCTTGGGCAACCAGATATTCTATGTTGAGATATTGATTCTCTCAAACATTTTAACTTTTCTAAAGGATTAAACATTGAGTTACAAAGCCACCACCTAGCCACATATCTTTGGTAAGTATTGAACTTAATTTCAGTTTTAGGCTTACTCAATAATCCAAAATGATGCTTTGCCAGTTCAAGGTCTTTTGAAATTAATGTCTCAACTAAATTTAATCTAATTGAATCTGAGTATAACGAATTAGTCTGTCTAGAAATCGCAAGTTCAACCGATTCTACCGCATTATCAATAGTAATTATATCATTTTTTAATCTAAACATTTCTTCTTTGGAACGTAAATTAAAAAATAATGCCTCTGCATCTAGTCCAAGGTTGGTTACACTTTCAGTTAACTTACCTGCATGCTCAATATCTCCTTCCAATAATGATAATGAATGCTTAATCATAGTTAAGGCGATGATGGAAGCTGTTTTGGAAGAGTCACTTATACTGTCAATCTTTATTCTTGAAAGATAACTTTTAACATCACTAATCAAGTTCTCATCTATTTTTTGATCATAAATTCTATCATCTAATCTTCTAGAGCAAGAAGATATGGCTAATCTATTCACTGTACTCTGCTGAGGATGTTCTAAACTCTGATGAATCAATTCTTCAGCATCGGTTATCCGCCCTTCTAAAAAAGCCAATTCTAAGTTTATGCCAATTGCTCTTTCCGCCTCGATAAAAGGCAAATGAGCCTTTACATAAGGAACTTCACAACGCTGTATAGCTACTTTTGCTGCTAGATAATGTAAATCCGAATTATCTGAGTTTTGTTCAAGTGCTTGTTCTAATAATACTGCAAGAGCATTCGAATTAGATGGTAATAATTTTACTAGTTGCTGTTCAATAAGTTCTACAATATCTTTATTTGAACTTGCAATTTGATGATAAAGGAGAATTAAATTATCTTCATTGGATTGCACTATATCTTGCCAATGTTCTGCTAATTTTTTATGTAACTCATTCTTTGAAGATTGATTGATAACAGAACGTCTTACGTTTCTAATCAAATGATGTACCTCCATCTTGGTATTTTTCGAGTCCCATTTCAATAATGCTTGATCATCGAACAACCCGATTAAATCATGGACTAAGGACTTTGAAGATTCCAAGGGAACCGGTTCTAATGATAGTAGATTCAATGCTGATTTACCATCCTTATCAAGGTGTGATAATACAGTATTCTCAACATAGTTTTGAATATCTAACGATGCTTCAGGTAGTTCTGATTCCGGTTGATAGAGTGTCAATGCAAGAGGGTGGCCACCCAATCTTCGAGAAACCGATTTACGGTCTTCTAAAGGCAACTGTTCCCCTAGTAATCTAGCACCTGAGTCTTCATCTAATGCCTCTACTTTTATTTTTGTTAAATTAGAAAACGTTGCCAATGGCTCACGACCAATTAGAATGAGTCTTGGAGATTTCAACGTTGATACTTTCTTAGATAAATCTTTGAAAGCCTGTAGATGCCTATTTGAAATTATATGTATATCGTCGATTATTAAAAATTGGTCTGTGCAACTTTGATTGATATGGTCTAAAATAGCAATTTTGTCTTTTGGCAATGGGCCTTTGATTTCCCACTGAGCACATATATCAAAAATATCACTGAACTCATTCGCTGTGGCCCATCTGAGCGATTTTTCTTTTGTCGATAACTGTTGACATATCTGACCAATCAAAGTTGTCTTACCGATACCAGGGAGTCCACAAATTACTAATGATGAGTCTTTTAGTTCCTCTGTAATTTGATTAACCAATTCCTCTCTACCGTATATCTGATTAATTTTAGGGATATTACCGAATAATTCTCCAACTCTTATTTTCTTGGGTTGTACTGATTCCTGTTTGGAAATCAATTCTCTACCCTGTTCTGTCAAATGATATACTTGCCTCCGACGAGATCCTCCTCCAATTACATGAGCCATTCTCTTAAGCACCAAATTATCTTCTTCAAGATTCTTTAGTGGGTTATTTAAAGCCGAACGTACAACTCCAAGACCTTCTGCAATTCCTGGTAATGAAATTGCCCTAGTGACGTCCCATGCATTTTCAATACTAGAAGAAAACTTACTCAACCATGTAAGTATTCTTTTTTGCGAGGAAGATACCATGGCTAACGCCTATGGGATACGCTTCGCCCTTTCAAATACTACCAAGTTATGCTTACCGGCTACTCTAAGCATGGTTGCCCTTTTGTGTATAGCCGTTAACGGCACTATATGCCGGTGGATTATGCATCACAATCCTTTCCGAAAAAAGCTGGTGTATATTTATTTAAAACAAAGCAAGGCAGAGTTCTATATGTCGGTAAAGCAACTAGATTAAACGAGAGAGTACGTTCTTATTTCTCTTCCAACCCCGATAGAAAAATGATTACTGAATTAGTTTCTAAATCAGATTCTATCGAATGCATTGTGACCACTTCACCAAAAGAGGCATTGATTCTTGAAAGACAGATGATTAGAGAACATAAGCCAAGATATAATTCAAGGCTTAAAGATGATAAATCATATCCATACTTGGTTTTGACAAATGAAGAACATCCTCGTATAATGTATACAAGAAGACCCCCTAAAGATTGTCATATGTGGGGGCCTTTTCCTAATGCAGGTGCTGCTAAACAAGTAATGCAATTATTAAGGAAACAATTCGGCATTAGAGACAAGGATTGTCGAGGAAAAGATGGCTGTTTAGCAATGCATATCGGATTATGCCGAGGACCCTGTTTTGACCCTGATGAATACCATAAAATAATCAAAGTGGTAAAAGATGTATTAAATGGCAAGGCTAGTAATTTGATTGAAGAATTGACTAATGAGATGGATATTTATTCAGAAAAGATGGATTATGAAAAAGCGGCAAAGCAGAGAAATTTAATCCGTGCTGTTAGAGTAACAACAAGCCAACACATAGTATCTAGCAAAGTGTATCGTGATTGTGATGCGATTGGGATTGCAATTAAAGGAGATCTTGCTGCAATCGTAGTGCTACATGCTGATGAGGGAGTTGTTAAGGGTCAAGAGGCTTGGCCTATTATCTATCGAGGTGACATTGGTGAAACTATGTCAATGTTCATTGCTTCACATTACCTAAATCGTTGTCCACCAAGATTACTGATTACTCCAACACCCCTTTTCGATGGCGCAGATGAATGGTTACACAGCAGACGTCAATCCCAAGTTGAGATAAGGACACCCTCAAGAGGAGATTTAGTGACCCTGCAAAAATTAGCAAATCAGAATGCTGAAATTCAATTAACTCGATTTATCAATAAAACTAGTGGTTCATTGGAACAAAGAGCTGCTGATGAATGTGCACAACTACTGGGAATGGAACGTTTAGATTACCTAGTATGTTTTGACATGGCTCAGTTACTAGGTGAAAATAGAGTTGGGGCAAGTGTTTCATTTAGAAGTGGAAGACCTGAAAAAAAAGAATACCGGAAATATACGGTTAAAGGTGAAGCAATCGATGATTTAAGAATGATGAGTGAGGTTGTTGAAAGGTGGCTAAAAAGGCAAGAGAAATGGCCTGACTTACTACTTATCGATGGTGGAGAAACTCATTTGAAGGTGGTTTGTGATACTCTTGAAAAAAATAATGTGCTAGGAGAGTTCGATGTTGCTGCTCTTGCTAAGCGTGAAGAAACGCTATTTAGAAATAATTCTGAACCGATTATTCTAGATCGAAAAGGTAGGGTATTGGTTCATGCACGTGATGAAGCCCACCGATTTGTAAATACTTTTCATAGAAAGCAACGAAATAGAGCTAAATTCGAAGATCCATTGAGAGATGTTCTTGGACTTGGGGCTAAAAAGATGCAAACTTTATTACGATATTTTGGAGGACGTAAGGGTATTGAACATGCATCTATCAAAGATTTACAAACAGTGCCTGGGATTGGTAGGTCCTTAGCCGAAAGAATATATGAAGCGATTAATCTCTAATCGAACTTTTTATGTCCAGTCTCCTTTACAGGGACTTCTACTGGATTAGAATAATCTTGGAACTGCTCTAAATCACCATGTAAACCTCCACTATGGAATCCATGTAAATCTAAAAATTCGCTATCCCCAATTCCGACCTTACTGGCTTGAGATGCCTTTACTACTTTCCTTTGCTTCTTGGCTTTCTTCTTTCTTCTACGCCTGCGTATCATAAGGAATATTAGAGCTAATACAAAAGTCGGATAAACCCAAAATTGGAATAGTAAAAACATCCATGAAACTTGTATTCTAAAACTAATAGTATCTTCAAATTCACCGTTAGGAATTGTATAGGTAATCTTTTGCCTACCATTTATTTCCACAATATCTAGATTACCGCCAGTCGAAGATGCCTCTTGGATAGTTATTCCTTTTGGTAATGTAATCGATATAGGGCCACTTAATTTGGCTTCGAATTCTTCATTGAGTGAGGTATTTCCTGAAATTGTATGACTTATCGCTAATTGTTCAGGAGGTGGAAAGTTTACTCCTTGACCAGAAACTAAACCATTTGATAGAGAAGTTCCCATCGCTTCAGCAACATTTATCATTGGACCAAGAATATAATCTTGCATGGCATTAGCCAGAAAGGTTATTTCAAGACTAGACATATCGCCACCAATCATGTCCTGGATATTTCCATCGACATCTAAAGTAAATTCGACTTTAGGAATCTTAACGCTCAAAGTGATAGGTTCATCATCACCAATGTCCAAGTCTGGTGCCTCAAGACCCTTGACTTTTGTTTTAATTTGGAAGCCACTCAAATCGACATTGGTTAATGGTGAATTCTCTTGTTCTGGTAACTTTTTACCTGCTTCATGAATATATTCGGTTAGAACTTTACCAACATTATTTCCAAAACTAGTCAAACCATTTGATGTAAAACTAAATGATAAATTTTCATCGCAAACAGAAAGATCTTCACCATTTTGACATATACTATCTGGACCATCGATTACATGAGGTTCACTCATCCTACTTGCAATATCTAGTCCCAATCTAATCAAATCAGATGGTAATGCCTCCATGTGTATTTGAGTAGAACCGGATTGATTCAATCGTTCCAATGGAACCGTAATTCTATGAATCGATACCTCTGCCTCTAATGCAAAGTCTACCGAGACTGATTGAGTCCATTCATTGATTCTAAATGCAGAAATATCAAAATCTATCGAACTTGATACGCAAGTTCTCTCAACTGTAGTACATATAACTTGACCAAGTGAATTTTTTACTTCCTTTCTCCACTCATATGGATCGGTGCCTGCGAAGGATATTTGTGAATCGGTATTATTTTCCAGTTTATGAGTCAAGATAATTCGATCTTGTCCATCCATTGTTCGAACCCAAGTTGGTAGAATTATTTCCAATGTTAATTCTGAAGGTGGTAAATTAGCAGGTATTATGGAACTAAGGTAATCAGGAGATAATACTGTTTCAATAGATATACCGCTATTTAGTACACTTCGAAAATCATTCTCAGTAATTACATCAAGGAACTTGGCAATACTATCTTGACCATTATTTTCTTTTAAGATATCGATAAGACGCATTGAAAATGGTTTACTGGTAGTTCTCAAATATACTGGATAATCCTCATTCATTGCAGAAGGACCAGTAAGACAAAAATTCAAATCTTCTCCTGCTGGTGGAATTTCTGAGCAACCTGTTGAATGTGAATAATTTAGACCACCGGCAATTGGTAATCCAGCAGCTAATCCATCTGACACCCAATATATTTCATTCATTTCAATTTCTTCAATTCCGCCGACTGTTGAAGATATTCCATCTGCGATTGAATCTACTGGAAATTGTTTAGTGAATTCAGACAAATTTACAAGTCCATTATGATATGCAAGTCTAATTCCATCCGATGTAATAACTGGGACTTTTGCTTTATCAGCAACACTGAGTAATGAAATACCCCATTGATTCATAATAGATTCATCTAAATAAGACATAGAGATAATAAAATCAAGAGTTGCTGCTGATTCATCTCTTAAATCTAATTTGATATTAAGATCGATTGCTTTACTTTCATTACCAATACTAACTGTATTAGTAGAGGTTCGATTTCTATTTACAATATCAACTGAGATAGGGGTTTCTAAATCACTTCCACCGATTGGTGCATTACGATTATCGACAGTCCATTCTCCAGCAGAATATGGTGGATCCCCTATACGTCCTGCTAATATTCCATTTTCATCGACTCCGTTAATATCTGCATAATCGGGTGGGGAAAAGGAATAATGCCCTAAGTGGCCTGGTAAAGTCAATACTGAAAAGTCGGTAGTGATTTCAGCACCCATTACCAATAGCCCTCTATAGGTACGCTCTAGATCAAATGAAGATGATGAATTTAAACTAAAGGCACTCTCTGTAAGTTGGATAATGACCGATGATGAGATACAGATAGGAGGATGGAAGGAATCATCAAAAACTCCATCAAAAGAACCTTCGAAACTTGAATCTGTACTTGGTTCAATAGAACAATCAGTGGAAGAACCACCTTGAGTGATCGAAGAAGTATAATCTGTACTCAAAGACTGTACAGTTCCAAATCCAGACTCAAGAGAACTCTCTAAAGCATTACTAACTGCTTGTTTCAAGTTAGTTCCCACGGTACTAGTTCCTGGACCACCAGGCCGTTCATCTATGAAATTACGAATCAAATCTGCTGGTGCCCCGTCATTTGAGTCTAATCCATCTGCTGCTAAAGCCGCTTCAAGAGCACCTCCATCATTAAATCCAAGTGCTGCACGATCGAATTCATAAATCGCCCAAACTAAATCTATCTGGATATGTGCTGTATCTTGTAATTTGAAATCATATGTCCCATTTACCCAATCTGGGTGATTGGGGGAATAGTCAACTGCTTCGGTATAAGTATCGCACAGTCCGCCATTAGACTCGCAAGTAGTCATTCCATCTGCACTAACATATGGTGGTAAAATCTGAATAAGAAGTATAAAAAGAATAACAAATATAATACTTTTCGAATTCTTTTGACCAGTCATAAACCTCACCGTCATGTACACCCTACGAGAGAGACATTCAAAGCAATTACCCTCGACAGCGCTTTATGAGCGAATCAAATCGGACTATGGCAAAAACCATGGCTGTTTTGGTACCTCTGGAAAATTCTAATCAAGTAAAACAACTTTTGATATCTAATAATGATTATGATAATAATTTCAGACCAACAGTTTATTCAGGTTTACTAGGACTACCAGTGAAAGGTGATTTTAATGATTCAGAAGAGATAATATCGAACTTAAAGACTCATTTAGATATTGAAATTTCGATAGAAAAATGTTTGCTTGAGCAAAATTACCCTAAACTATCTCCTGCTAAAAATATGAAAAGAAATATATCAAGATGGTTAAATGATAATGAATTTATTAAACATGAAGAATCATTATTGATTCATGTTCCACAAAAATGGGAGTTACTAGGTGATCTTGCTTTGCTTCCATCTTCAGCATTTAACGAACTAGAGTGGCAGACAATTCTAAACCAATGTGAACCATCCCAAATTGATGATCTATGGGAATTGGTATGCAAGTCACTAAAAGTAAATCGTTTAGGTCGCCAGCAACCCATTTCCAATAACCAAATGAGGACTTCACAGGTCGAGTTACTGTATGGCTCAGAGGGGTGGGTTGAATTTGTCGATAATGGAGTATATTTTGGCTTTGATGCAACCAAAGTAATGTTCTCTTCAGGTAATGTATCTGAAAGACATCGTATAGGTGAGATCAATATGGAAAATGAAATCATTGTGGATGCATTTGCAGGAATTGGATACTATACATTACCCATGCTTGTTAGAAGCAATGCTAAGCACATACATGCATGTGAGATCAATCCCGATTCAATCGAGGCGTTAAATTGGGGTATAGAAAAGAATGAGGTGACTAAAAGAATTACAATCCATAAAGGTGATAATAAAACAACACTACCAGCTTTACAAGAATGTGCAGATCGTTGCCACCTAGGTATTCTTCCATCATCCAAAGAGGTTTGGGAACTGGCTCTAAAGTGCCTAAAGCCAGAGGGTGGATGGTTACATATTCATATGAATGTTTTAGAAGATGATATTGATAAGTGGATTAAAGAAACGATTGAAACTTTAGAACACAAATCTCGTATCATCGGTAGAGATTGGAATATAAATCCAATTCATCTAGAGAAAGTTAAGTGGTATGCACCATATATCAGACATGTTGTTTTAGATGTCAAATGTTGTTAATTCATCTACCAAAAGAGCCAGGTGGCGGTGGTCCAGATGGTTTGCTCAATGATTCTATTTCATTTTGAGAAGCCATTAACATCGCTTCATCATCATTCTGTTGCCATTGAGATTGTTCTGGTTTTTCTGAGTTCTTCTTTACAGCAAATAATATCGCTCCAAAAACCCCACCGATTATAATAATTCTAAGAACTAAATCAAACCATGAATCCATATTTCCGTTTTCTGGGAATGGATCATAATAATTAGCAAGTCCATCACCATCATCATCGTACTTGGCCTTGGAATCCTTGGGAAACAGATCTTCATTATCTCCTAAACCATCACCATCTGTATCATTCCATTCTGACCTGTCATCGGGAAATAAATCTGAATTATCTCCAATTCCATCAATATCTCTATCAAAACATTCGAATGGATCTTGAGGCCATACATCGATATTATCTCCACAACCATCACCATCACTATCCAGCCATTCAGTTGGGTCATTCGGGAATACATCCGAATTATCTCCAACTGTATCTCCATCGGTATCATTCCATTCTAATGGATCACTCGCAAATCGGTCTCTATTATCCCCATATGAATCATTATCTAAATCAGCCCAATCATTTGGATCTTCGGGGAATAAATCTGCATTATCTCCTACAGAATCATTGTCTTTATCTGCCCAATCATCAGGGTCTTGAGGGAATAAATCGGTTCCATCGGAGAATCCATCTCCATCACGGTCAGGGCATCCTTCTGGAGAAAACGATTGTCCAAATATAGAAGGACATGCATCCCTATTATCACCAAAACCATCACTATCGCTATCCAACCATTCAGATATATCAGATGGGAAAGCATCTAAATTATCTCCAACACCATCATTATCAAAGTCATAACATTCTGTTGAGTCACTTGGGAAGTCATCTGAATTATCTCCACAACCATCACCATCACTATCATACCATTCTGTTGGATCTAATGGAAATTCATCCAAGCCGTCGATAAAACCATCATCATCTGAATCTTCATCTAAAGGGTCTGTACCTCTTTCAGCCTCTTCTAAATTAGGAGACTGGTCACCATCCATGTCTATATCTTCTGAATCTCTACAACCATCATTATCAAAATCCATAGAATGATTTCCAATCATGCCTCTTGGACAATTATCATCGACATCTAAGATAGAATCATCATCGTCATCCGCATCAACATCATCTGTACATCCATCGCTATCATGATCATTTAGTAATTCACTAAATGGGCATATTGTATCTACTGCATCATTCAAGCCATCTCCATCAGAATCACGTTGCTCTGCAGAGCAACCATTAATATCGGCTATTTTCCCAATTTCAGTTCCTGGGCATTGATCAAGACCATTTTCTACCCCATCACTATCATCATCAAGTTGTTTCCATGAGCAACCATAAAGATCAACAGCGTCACCATTTTCTGTCCAACTACAAAGGTCATAATTATCCACGACTCCATCACCATCGGTATCTGCAACACCAATAGATTGAATCGCAAAGTATGAGATGAATTTGTGCATTACTCTGGTTGGATGAGCCTTATCAAAAAATAGGAATTCATCTGGGTTTGGAACTAATGTTGAAGCACTATTACAGATTGGAAGAGGTAGAAGTGATGCTGATGCTGAACAAGCTGAATCTTGAGTATTGACAATTCCTAATGCTTGATTATTATTCACAATATCATTGAATAACGTCCAAGCATCAATATGATGAATCGTCAAGCCTAATTCCGTAGAAAGGTCACTTACTAGAGATGTTAATTTCTGATTATATGCTACAACTTCTTGACCGATGGTATTTTGTTGACTTTGGCTACGTCCCAATACTTCAGGAGTTTTCTCTAATGGTGGAAGATTTGGTATGATAAACTGTGAGGCACCTGCTGCCGCTAACTCTCTAATATGGGACTCGACATTAGCAACTATAGTATTTGAATCCGCAGTCCCATAGAGGAAATCATTACCTCCCGCCCATAAAGAAACCACATCATTAGGGGAGATAGAAGATTGAACATTTGCTAAATAATTATTGATTTGTGTCCCTACATTGGGTAATAGAAGATAAGAATAGCCAATGCCGGTCTGAGAGCCGCCAAATGCACGATTATCGCCAGAATCTAAACCAGAGCCAATGGTTGTCGTAAGGCCATATGCTTGTGAGACATATTCAATCCATACTTGGCCATTAGAAAAGCGACCCTGCCAGTAAGGAGGTACATCTGGAACATCTAAAATAGAATTTTTAGCATTACCCATATCACTCAATGAATCGCCAAAAACCAATAAATTATTGATTACTGGCATCTTTGAATTTTGAAATACCATAAAAGATTTTTCTCCATCTCCAATCATAGATCCGGAACTATCTACTATCACTATACTAAAAAAGTAGAAATTAACGTCACTGAAAAAGTGTTTCATTTCTATATCAAATTGTGATACTGTTCCGGAGGCTTGGAATATATATGTCCCATTGCTTACTATTACGTCATTGAAATCTTTAACCTCCCAGTTAGCAAATAAATCAACACCGTAAGGTGAGTTAGAAACTGAAATTTCGACTGAAACTATCTCATTTGAGAGCCAATCATATTTAGAAATTGACACCTCCACATTCGCTGAACGGCCTTCACCATTGATTGTTGGAACATAAATTTGAAGGAAAAGTAACAAAAATACAATTATCGTTACCTTTCGCATGAATACTGCTAAATGATTTAACTTGAAAGCACTTTCTCAAAGAAAGCTCTATATTTTATCTTCATCAAAAATAACAATGTCATTATCTTTATCCAATGAGTTATCCGACTCATCAAATAGAATTGCATCTAAAGTCGGACTGTTAACGTCCTCATTTAGGTTCAATGGAGGGTCTATACGAGTGATATAGACCATCGATCCGATTAAGAAAAATACCATGAGAAAAATAATTGTTATGATAATTCTTGTATCATGATCTCTTATTGTATCATCACTTGCTGTATTCAAAGTCTTTGAATTTATATCTCCATTAGGGTCTGAAACACCAATCATGGAAACTGAAATAATCTGTGCTTCATATATTGGACGTCCTGCAGATGAGGCTGGGTTTTGGATATCTTCATCTCCGGTTGGATCATCACTGGTTGGAGTTATTGCAATATTACGAATATGACGCATTCCATCACGGACTATTCCAAAGGTTGCATATCCACCATCATCACGGTTTTCAGGATCAAGATTATGTGCTTCTGTTTCCGCAATATACCATTGTGAATCAGCTGAATCTGGGTTTGTATCCCGAGCCATACCAATCGCTCCATCAACATGTGATAAATTATCATCATGTTCTAGAGGGATTGTAGTTCCTGTTCCTCCACTACCACATTCTAGACTAGTTAATGGATAAACACCTAACTTCTTACAAGTTGGATCTCCAGCCTGTGTCACAAAATCATCTATTACTCGGTGAAAGAAAATACCATCATAAATTCCGGACTCAACGTTTTTTATCATATTTTCAGTTGTTATTGGCGCCCACTGTTCAAATAGTTCAATAATTACAAACCCATTATCTCTAGAATCGCCATGTCCAATAACATATGAAACCTCAATTGAAACAATAGCATTACCTTGGTAGGTATCTTTCATTGGTGTATCTTCTTCAACCGGTCCATTACTCCATAAATCAGGGTTTATGCTAATAGAGCGCCATGATTGAGGCTCTTCTTGCGCAATTGCAGAAGAAGGTAAAGAAATCAACAAGAAATTGAGGACTACTAGAATGGCAAAGCGGCCTCGCATGTTTGGCTGATGCACTCCACCTCAATGAATTATACGGGGAAAAAGCGTCATACTCTTGACCAAGTAATACTTGGTCCGTACATGGCAGACGGGAATTTGGCAGGCGGAGAGCAAATTCTCGACGCTGAAATAATACCTCAAGCCACGTCAAGTAGAAGGGACTTGAACCTCTCTGCAATTTCAACCATAGCCATAGCAATCGTATTTTTATTGATGGCGATGGTTTTTGGTGAATCAATTATCAATAATATGAACGATGATGTTGAACAATATGAATGGTGGGAAACACCATTAAACCTACGATCTCAAATGGATTTGCCAATGGATACTATGCGCGCTCAATTACCGGTTGATGGAATCTATGAGCCACTACCTTATTCTGAACACTTTATCGAAGTTGAACTACCTCTCAGTGAACAAGATGCTGGGGTTCCTGGAGATGCTTTGATGCACGTATCCCTATGGTTGCCGGATGTTCCTGAAGGAACTACTGTTCCAGTAATTATGACTATACACCCATACTATGACTTTGGTGGAGAAGGTATTGCTGGAGATGATTCATCACCAAATACTGTACCTGATGGAGGAGTCGGGAAGTGGATATACGATACTTTTGTACCTCATGGTTATGCTTTAGCTCAGGCTTCGACATTTGGAACCGGACAATCAACACACTGCCAAGATGTCAAGGGATTGGGTGAACAAACAGGAATACAAGCGGTTGTTGATTGGTTAGGAGAACAAGAATGGTCTAATGGGAACGTTGGGCTAATGGGCAAATCCTATGCAGGAACAACCAATTGGGAAGCGGCTCAACAACCTTCAGAGTATCTCAAGACAATAGTACCGATTTCAGGGTCGATAGGTGTTCAAGAAATGTTCTATCGCAACGGTTCTTCAGAAAGTCGAGCAATGTTGTATGATGCGCTTTATGAAGGAGCCACTACGGATGCTGGAACAGATGATATGCGCATGTGTACCGATGATCTTATTGGGCCGCTTAACCCGTTTTCTACTTGGGCTGGAGCCGAATTTGGTGGCGCTGAATGGAATGATTATTGGGATGAGCGTAGACACCTTCCAGATGTTCTAGAAAATTATCGAGGAAGCGTCTATCTCGTATGGGGTCTCCAAGATTGGAATGTTGACCCATACCACGCTTTTCCAACTTATCAACTCATGAGAGATGCTGGAATTAATGCCCGTGCAATCTCCGGTCAATGGGCGCATAATTATCCCGATCAACCCGATCGGCATAGTGAATTAGAAACTGGGTATGGTAAAGAAGCATATCCAAATATGAGTCGAATGGATTGGGCTGTTGAACTATATGGTTGGTTTAATTATTATCTCAAAGATATTGGAGAAGAACCCGAATCAATGGTACAGATACAGACCAATGATGGTCGATGGCATGTTGAAGAAACATGGCCTCCTAAGGATATGACATGGCTCCTAGAAGATATTTCAAGTGATTGGAATGGCGCCAGTGGAACAGTGAATGGACTTGGTTCCTCTGTGACAATGACCAGTGGAGTTTTTGAAAATAAAACCCATATTTCGGGTCTACCGACTTTGCATCTCGACGTCACTACACAAGCCTGCCAAGGTGGACAAATCTTTGCAACTATGTATGATGATACCGCTAATCTAAGACTTGGTCACGCTACTATGGATATAAGATATCGAGATGGTGGTTATGAGGCAAAACCAACCGCTCCAGTAAGTCAATACACAATGCTGATGGAATTCAATCCATTAGATATTGTAATCCCTGCTGGGCACTCTCTAAGAATTGAATTGACTGAAACTGGAGAAGATTATCTTCCAAGTCCATGTGCTACAAATCCATTAGGTGGACTTAGCATAAATGGTGGGATTATTGGCCTCCCAATTATCGACCGTTCACCTTCCCATGAGGCTTGGTTTGAAGCACCACACTGGTGGGACCAGCAAGAAATTCCTTCATGATTGACCATTTAGGCAGGATTATATGATACTAATATGACGGAAAGTCATGCACACAGTTGGTAAAGTTTTCATGGCTATTGGACTAGTAATTCTCATTGTTGGTGGGATTCTCCTTGCAGTCGGTAGTAATAATATCGATGAAGGCGTAGAATCTTTGGAAGAAGATGAATGGGCATTAGAAGGGGTAACTGCGGGAACTGTAGAGATTATTGACGATGACGGTGAGGGTGAAATTGGTTTCACTATCTTCATTAAAGGTACATATGAAGATTCTAATGATGACGGAGTTTGGGATTTCTGTGAAGGATTCGATCAAAGCGAAGAACAAACAGATTTTACTACCACTCATTCAGAAGATACAACCAATAGTTTCGTCTATGCATGTTCCACTGATTGGGACTTGGAAGTCGAACGTCAAGAAGGTTCTAAGATTCTCGTCAAGATTGGAGATAGTGCATATGAATATACAAATGGTACGGCAACAGTTACCTGTGCATCAGCATGTTGGGTTCAATATGATGATAAAGTGCTAGATGACGTTCTTGCTGATATTGGACAAGCAGCTGGTGGAGTCTTACAAGGATTAGGCGGAGGAATACTACTATGTTGTGGTGGTGTTTTCTTAGTCTTTGGACTAATTTTAGGATTGGCTGTTGGTGAAAGTGGACAGAAAATTACGGTCATCCAAAATGGTGGAATGCCAATGGGTGGACAAATGATGCAACAAACTACAATGCAGCAACCTGTTTACCAACAAGTTGCTCAAACTCCAATTCAACCCCAGACTACTATGCAACAGCCAGAAAAACAAACTGTATGGGACAATGATCAACAACCACCTCAGAATCCATTCTGAACTGTTTATTGTTTAAACAAATAACTGTAATGGGTCGAAATGGGATGCCTTGGGGTTTGAGAATTTAATGAAAATTACCTATCTGGGTTGATATTAAAAACTAAATATAAACTTTCACAGAACTCCTTCGAAGGTTTCACAATAAGCAAACTTTTTTTCAGTGTAAAGAGCGTCTTTGTAAACAAGAAGTGGAAGAACATCAGTACCATCTGACCACTTCCCCATGGACCGAAGTAAATCACTATCAATTAAATGATTATATGCCCATTCTTCAGTGATATTATCACCTCGACTACGAGCAATAACCCAATCCGCTTGTGCATCGATTCGCCGATAAACACCGTAGTCAGCCAGTCTATCATGAACCGAATCAGTAGCTAAATAGTGTGAACCAACCAGACGTGGGAAACCATATAAATCACTCTGTAACTCAATGTAAAGAACATGATCCTTTGGAAGATCACTGAATACTTGTTGATGATGAACACTATAACAAGCATCAACAGTCATATCGTCCACCCCTCTAGCAATATGAACCATGGTATCAGCTGGCATTCTAGATAGGTTGGGTTGTAGTTCTATTTGATTCGGTCGAGTCCAACCCGATTCGATATCGATGAATAATGTCTCATTTCCCCAACTGCGTTCCATCGACTCATATAACTGAATGAAGGTATATGCACCACCAAGACTGTGTCCACCAATCCACAAATGACTTGGATCTATTGTTACATTGCCTAATGCAAGATTAACCGATGAATGTCGAACCTCACCGAGAGCAACCTCTTGAACGGTTTCAAGAGCTGACGAAATAGCCATTGCTCTGTATTCATGATGTGGATAATTTGAAGCACCCTCTACATCAATTCCTACCAGACCATCAGGGATCGGTGGATCGATGTGAGAGGGATATTGGATAAAGGCAACAGCCATCCCCCGTGCTGAAAGATGAGATATCCAGTCTGTATATTCGTCATAAAAAGGATAGCCCCAGCCATGGCTCAACAAAGCCAAGGGAATTGTATCCAGTGGTAGGTCTGAAGATAATTCAGGCAATGTAAGATAAACTGAAAATTCAATGTCTTCTTCCTTCTCTAGAATAACACTCGCAACATCCTGAGGCATAGTGTATGAATGTACGGTCATTGTGGTTTCAAACTGGCCTGGTTCTGCTCCATATCCAATTCTTGGAGCTTCTGGTGGAGAGGGGGCCATACCAATCATTGCAGGAATACCAGGCATAACCAACCATGCTGCAAAGAATACCCCACACAGATGAGCCCCACTGGAAAAGAACGAGGCTATCGAACCTCGCTTAGGCAATGTAGGCAAGCCACCTATTGCCAATAATGAACAGAACAGAATGACGCCATAAATGGTCGGTAGTAAAAGGAACGCACCTCGCAGGTAGAACACATCAAGAAGGAAGTAGAGGCCAGTAAAACCGCTGATCAATCCAACTAGAAACAGTATTATGCGACGGATTATGAGGTTCATCTCTTTCCCTTTCATTTGAGATCGGACGGTTGCAATAGAGGCAAAAAACATCAAAAGAGTACAGAAAAACATGACAGTAATGTTATTTCGTAACAACATTGTTGTTTGCAGTGCCCGGTATGCATGTGGCCAGATCGCATCGTTGATATCTTTTCCAGATATAAGTAACAATATTGGTTGGAATACTGAGGCCAATATGCCAGATGCTACAATTAGAGGCTCAAGCCAACGTGTTGATGGTTTAGTTTCTACAACATCCACAGCAACGCCCTCGGTGCATGTGAAGTTATACCTGCCCTAAAATGATCGTATTAGGCCACAGCGATATAATGAGCCACTAAAAGCAATTACGACTGTTTTTAAAAATATTAGACACTTTACAATTACTAAAAGTAACAGCCTAATTATCAGATAATAGTAGATTGACATCACTAATTATTCCATCTAAGTCCCAGTTACTTTCATCCCAAATTACTCGTTGAATCCCCTGTTTATCAACAATTACAATACCATTAGTATGTTCTATGTCATAGTAAACTGTATGACCACGACCACTAATACTAGTACTATTTTCGGATTCTGTCAAAATCACACCGATCTCAAATTCTGTCCAGACTTTTTCTATTTCAGAAATATTCTCATCGTTAAGAAATTCAATTGTCAAATGCGGCCATGAAACATTGAAGAAGTTCATATAATCATCAAGAGAACTTGTTGCATCTCTCCAAGGGTCAACTGTAATAGAAATTATGCTTATATTTGTACCGATTTGAGATTCATATTGCTGATAAATTTGTTTTAAGTCTGAAGTTGTCGTTGGACAATAATCAGGGCAATTCGTGTAGAAGAAGTTGAACAGTATAACTTGGCCATCTAAATCATTTGAATCAAAATATGAAGCATTGGAATCCGTTAGGTTAAATGCGGTAAAACTATTATTTTCATTGAGGTCTTGCCCTTGAAAGATATCTTTTTCCATCGAAGACATACAACCAGACGTAGTCAATATTAGACCAATTACCAATAGCGAAAATAATCGCTTCATAATTACACCTCAATTTCGATATTTCCTTATGAATGCAAGTGATATTATAGCGAGTAAGATCCAAGTTGTATCCCAAATGATATCTGAAAGGTCAAATGTATTTACTCTTTCTTGTAGTACTTCTGGCATATGAGAATAAATTGTCTGAGCTGTAAAGTCACTTCTTGGGCCACCGCCACCGCCGCCACCTTGGCCTCCACCACCATTAGAATCGGTATCAGCAATTCCATGATAACAAAGTAAGAAGTAAGGGAATCCAATCATTGGTACTGTATCTCCATTAGTATCAACTACTGTAGAAGTAGATCCACTAAGAGGTGTGGAAACATAGTAATAAGTTCCTTCTGGATATTCAGGGGTTGATCCAAATCTCCCATTGCATTCGTCTAAATCTCCTAAACCATCAGTATAAGTCCAATCATCTATTCCATTGTACCCTGGACCATTCGCATTTGATTGACTAACCGAATATGATGATTTCATACCCTTGACTACACCACTGTCATCCCAAGTATACATTCCATAAATTGGATAGCCATCAAAAGACCAGCCAATTATTGGAGAGTGGGTTGTTGTATCGATTAAAGACCAATCATAGTCAACCATAGTTTGACCATTTTCAGGAATCCAATATTGACACATTGCATCCCAGTGATAGTGAACGCCAGTTGGACCTGCATGTGCGCCACAATATCCTAAATCAATCGGCTGTCTATCTTCATTAAAATAAAAGAAATCAAGAGCAACTGCGTCTCCTCCGGGTCCTTCTTCAGGACCAAATATTGGTACACCGTTTGCAGCTACAGCCACTTGCCCTCTATCAGCAGCACACTCCCATCTTCCGTTTGATGCTGGACAGTTTGTAGAAGTATGACCACCTGTTGTATCGTTAGTCGGATTAAGTGTGATGGTCCAAGTATGGGATTGTTCATCACCTGGCCCAAAGGCAGAAACCCAATTGTGATTAGGTATTCCGTTGGTATTTGCAGTCATAGAATTGGAATTGGCTGTCACTGATGTTGCGCACTTAAACCAAGGCCCCGAACCGCCTCCGTTTGGAGCACTTACTCCATTTGTATTACTATTGTAATTATCATTAACACCATTATCGTCTCTAACCCATGGCCCGTTTCCATCTTGACAATACCATGAGTCTTCAGGAGCCCAATCAGGCAGAGTACATCCATCAGCACCAACTATATCTCCAACTGGAGTATTTGGACATTGGTCAAGGTTATCTGTAACACCATCGCTGTCACTATCTTTTTGCGAATCTGAGCAACCAACAGAATCTGCTACTTCTCCAGCCGGAGTATTTGCGCAGGTATCTACTGCGTCACTCACTCCGTCATTATCCGAATCTTTCTGAGAAAGTGAACATCCGGTAAAATCAACTGTTTCTTCTTCAGGAGTATTTGGACATTGATCTTTATCATTCATAATTCCATCACCATCATCATCGGTCTCAGAGTCTGAGCAACCTGTGTAGTAAACCGGTTCTCCTTCTGGAGTTGAATCACACAGGTCTTCATCGTCAAGAATACCATCAAGGTCCGAGTCACCTGCTATTTCAGGTGGTACAGGTAGAATAACTTCAATCATTGAAGAGGCTGTTGAAAACATGCCACAAGATGCAAAAATAGTACCGTTAGCATTTACATTATCAGTATCAACGTCCATTGAGTAAGATCCTGGAATCAGACCCATTAGTCCAGTAACATCGAGAGTTGGACTCTGATATTTTGGACGGTACTCAATCGAACATGTTTCTGGGAAATTGTGAATTAAGACACCACTTAGAGATCCTATGGATGAATTTCCTTTTGGCTCCTCCCAAAGGAAAGTTATGATCACATCTGCTTCCAATGGTGTAATGATGGTCATATTTGAAAAAGAGAGATTACTAGTTTGACCTGCAGCATCACTTACAGAATATTCTACAAGCCATTCACCCGGATCAGAAACTGTTAGTTCTGTATTCCATGAACCATCTGACATAACTGATACATTGAAACGGTCTATCACAGTTGTAAGATCACCATTCAAAATTCTCAGATGAACTACTGAGGTACTAGGAGATTCGTCCATTACAAAACCATTTAATGAAATATTATCTCCATCCCATGGTTTAGAAATATCCATCATCAACATACTAGGAAAGTTATCGACTTCTTGAGTAGAGATTTCATCACCTTTTGATTCATCATCTTTTGATTCATCATCTTTTGATTCATCGTCTATTGCAATGGTTAGAAAACCCCCCCCAATGAGTAAGAAAGCCAATATACCTGCTAGCAGTGTAGTTCTACCATCCATGAACAATGGTTTTCACAATAGGATATAACTTATAGGTAGAGTTGTATGTTCAATCATTCAATTCGCAGAATCAATTTGTTTATGATTCCAAGTTGCCAATATTCCCATCAAGAAACCCAAAGGAGCAACCATCATTGAAAATATTAGAATCGGGGTTGAAATATAAATTGGCCTATTGCACTCTAACATTCTCTGCCAAATATATCTTCCAGCTAAAATATCAAATGCTAGGAAATGTAACCATCCAATGATAATTACTTCATCATCTTGGAAGAATTCGATTACCAATTCTGGAGTTGGCATTTCACTACCAAGGGTGATAAAAATATCTAAAATATTGGGTATGACCAATATCGCATAAGGTATCAATAACGGTAATACACAGATTCTAACATCTCCCATAACTCTAGCAGTAATGCCATGTTTGGGTAAAAACCACATTAAACTCCAAAGTGGTATTATCCAAATACTCGAAACCCAAAACATCAAACTTGAAACTTCCATCATTCTTCCTCCTTCATTAATTTCTCAGCGTCACGGTTTAAAAATGGTGTGTAAAAAGCTGGCAATAATATCAGACTCGATAATAAAGCAAGTGTTATTGCAACTACAAAAGCCTGACCAAATAATCTTAGTGGAAGTAAAGCAGATAGGTTTAGGACTGCAAAACCACCTGCAGTAGTCAATGCAGCACCCCACATAGCCCTACCAGTTGTAGCAGATGCATTTTCAACCCAAACCTGTTGCCCTGCTGAAGGGTTATGCTCTACTTCTTCTTCTAGCCTAATCGTGAAATGTACTGCATAATCAACACCTAGGCCCAAAGATAGAGCACCTATGGTCACCGTCTGTGGATTGATTTGATAGCCTGTATAACCCATTAATCCATACACCCAAACAACTACCATCATCAATGGAATCCATGAAACAAATCCTCTTGCAAATCCTTGTTTTAAATCCTTTTGTCTAAAGGTATGTATGGATACTAACATAATTAAAATTACTATAGCGACTATTGCAGTAGATTGTATAGAGGATTTGGCGACATCAGAGGTTGTTTGAGCATTTATCAAACTTCGTCCGCTTAATCTTAACTCTGCTTGTGACTTAAACTCCTCTTCAGTTTCTTGTAATAATTGATTAATTCTAGCATCTAAATCAACTGTAGCCTGCCAATCCAATGTACTAGCTTGGAATGAGATCAAAGTTTGCTGTCCATTGGAATGAAGAATACTGCTAGTTAAGTTACGACCTGTCTGATTATTTAATAACCAGTCGGAAAGTAATTGCCAATTATTTGAATCACTTTGATCAAGACCAGTCATCATTTCCTCTAAGTAATCATCTTGTAATCGTGATTCTTCCAGAACATTCCATAACCCATTTGGCAGGCTATTAACATCTGTACTAGTACTAAGTGCATCCAATGTTTGATTCCATGAATCCCTACCTTGTTGAGAAATGACATCACCATCAAATACAATGTATAATGGTGAACTACTACTTTGAAAATCCTCAGATAGCATGATAAAATCAGCAACTACCTCGATGTTTGCATCGAGTTGATCACGCTGTTCAAAACCAACTTCCAGTTGCTGGAATCCAAAATACATCGGCATCAAAAGTAAAACTGCAATCATTCCAACCTTCCAAGGCTTAGTTGATAAATTTCCAAGTCCTTTGGCAATACCTCCCACATTTATTTTGCTAGCCTTATCTAATGCTAACTTCTTTGGAGGAATCAATGCCATCAATGCTGGCAGGGCAGAAATACTCAGTATGTAAGTGAAAAATAATCCAATAGCAATTACAGTTCCAAATACTTGAAGGAAGGGCAATGTAGAGAATCTAAATGATAAAAATCCGACTATATCGGTAAATATGGCGATTAATAGTGCGATTGAAGTTAATATTGTTCCTCTCTTAATTGCTATTTTCCTGGTTTCTAAATTAAAATCCCGAATTGTGTCTCTAGAAACTTCATCTTTAGAATCAGCTAATTTCAATTCCTCCCTAATCCTCAACACTACGTGTAATCCATAATCAACACCTATAGCCAGAAGCAACACTGGTATTGAGTTCATAGCAGGATTGAATATCATATTTACACCTAGTTTTTGTAACCAACCGGATAAACCATAAGTAGCACCGATAGCAAAAATAGTCAAAATCATAACATATGCCGTTTCTCTAATACTACGGAAATTAAACCAAAGTATAATCGCCAATAACAGGAAAGCAGAACTTGTTAACATTCCTATTTCTTTACCCAAACTTCCTGTCGAATCAACTGCAAACTGAGAAAAAGAAAATGTTCGAAGGTCTTCGTCTCCTGTTGCTTCCTTAATATCCATCATAAGTATTTTTGATAATTTATTTATTTCGTTTGCTACATCATCTGAACCGCTAGCACCATCATATAATTCAGGATTAATACTTACAGATAAGGTAGTAATTACTGGACCGGACATATTCCAAGGGTCTTCACGCTCTTCAACAGGTATATTTGAGGTGATTATTGACCTGTAGTCAATAGACTGCTGACCCTTAAGGGCATATAGTTCTCCAATCATTGGGGTTAACTTTTCAGCCATTAAATCTTTTTCGATACTATTTCTAGGTGAATTAAATCCAAATAAGGAATATGTTCTGTGAATTGTTTCCTCTATAATTGAAGTTAGGTTATCTCCTTCATCAAGTCGGTTAAGCCACTCTTCTGGTTGCCCTGGTTGCCATGAAAGCAGTCTTTGAGGAGTAATCTGCTGCAATGTTGGAATTATTTTAGAAATTTCGGATAAATTATCCAATGATGAGTTAAAGCTACTTTCACTAGAGTTTCTTAGTAATTCGATGGAGTTATGAATTTGTAAAACCCAAATTTGGGCGCTCACAGGATCTTGAATAGTTTGCCATTGTATAGCATATCCTGCCATACCAAAATTGGATTGTGCTCCAAAAATAGGATATTGATACTCAAGGAAATTAGAATCATTAAGTAACATAGATTCGGTTAATGCAAGTTGCTTCCAAGTAGATTCTAAGAGTAGATCTCCTTGTTCCATTTGGTCAATGATTCGTATGAAATCAACCGATGCTTGATATTCATCTTCAATCTCATTGAGAAGAGTTACTGTTTCATTATCCGGAAAAAAGCCATCTTCACTAGTGTCAAATACTAACTGACTTGCTCCCGAAGATAATAACACTAAAAATACGAAAATAATTGCCAATGTTGACTTTGGTTTCTCAACACTTCTCTTAGTCAAAGCGAAGAAAGGATTTCTCATGGAATTAACTCATTGTTCAGTGTTTATAGTCATGTGCTAAATTCTAGGTATTGAATCTAGTAAAGTTAACTAAATCTACAAACCGGAGTTGTGGAGTAAATACAACGCATATAAACTAACCAATTTAGCCACGTATATGGCAGGGGTTTTTGGCTATGGTGAAAAAGATCGGCATCTTGTCACTTATAGTGTGATTTTCATAGTGATTATACTAACTGGTTTATTCGTTAAGGTTTTTGAAATATTAGCACTATTAAATTCAGATATTGTAAGTATTAAATCCTCAATAGTATCGGATATAATATTGACCTTATTCCGCTCTTTTGCTGCTATTTTAGCATTATATACCATATTTATCTTAATGATTTACAATAAAATCGGTGGATTTATGCACCCTATATTCCACGAAGAAAGATTAGCCAAACCTCACAATACCAAGGGGTGGGAGAGAATGGTGCCTTTTAGCAGTTGGACACTGATAATGTTTTCACTATACTTTCTATCTAGTGCGATACTAGGGTGGTTTGAAATTTTTGATTTGAAATCACCAGTTCTGCTAAAATTTTGGTCTGGAGTATTCCTTCCAATGGCACTGGGAATGGCTATGTTAACGGCAACGGTAGTAACTTTTGTCATCGTACCTGAAGAAGTTAAATTAAACCGGTCATTTAATCATTTATTTGAGACACATGAAATGGTAATGCATAACTGGACTGTTATTCTACTCGCAATAGATGTCTTTATTTCAAGGCCAACTTTACACTGGGAACTAGCTATCTTCGGCCTAATTGCCGGAATTGTATACTGTCTTTTCGCCTATTCATTCGCCTATTTCGGTGGAGGATACTATGTTTATTCTTTTATTGATCCAAGAATAAAGTATGCTCCAATAATAATGACAATTCTTGCCATTGCTATTTCAGTATTTTACATATTCAACTGGTTAATTACGGTTATTATCGATTATAATCAGTTCATAGGTGGCTTAGTATATCTTTTATGGATATATTCAATCGTATTATTCAAGAAGCCAACAGCAGAGGATTATTCCTCATGAGGTTGCCATTCTTCTTCACCTTCAAAACGATACCACCAATATCCATCTTCATCTTCAAACCATTCAGTTCCATCCTCATCGATTGAATATCCTTCAGGCATTTCTTCCTCTGCGTTAGGATCTTCCATTCCGGTCTCTTGGGTTATTGATTTCTTAAGTTGCATTACATCTTCTTCAACATCGGTAAAGGCTCGATTAACAGAACCAATATTAGCAGAATGATCACCATCTCTTACCGCTTTATCCGATTCAGACAAGAACTCTTGAGTCATTTTATTTCGGAAATGTTCAAATTCCTCTCTACCATAACTTCCAGTGAATTCATTACCCTTAGATTTCATCAATTGATCTAGGTTTTTTCTTTTTCCAAGATTTAATTCTGGAGCATCTGGACTCTCGCCCATGTAAAAAGAGTCTTCTTCGTCTGAAACCTTACCAAAATTTCTACTTTGTGGGTCTACTTCTTCTATCGATTCGATGATTAAATCATGCTCTTCTTCATCAATTTTTTCTTCTTCGTAATTCTCTCCTGTAATCTTAACTAACTTCAGGAGATTTTTACTGAGTATTCTATCATCCTCGGAACTATCAACCAATTTATCAATCTGTTTCAGTAAACGTTCGTAAGGGCTGCCAGTAATGGCTCCGAAGAGTCGTCCAATTCGGCTCTTCTTCTTCGCCATGTTTAGCGGTTTATATCAAGTAATATGAATTTAGTGTTTTATAGTTCATACGAGCTTTTGATGAATTACCGACACTTGGACGGTTTGAGCGGAATGGTTGAATTGTGGCTAAAAGGACTAATGGAGTCCTATAATATTGATTCTTTTAATGCCAAAGAATCCTATGCTGCACAAATTCATCTACGCGGTGATTTATTTGAAAAGTTGATTTGGTGGGGACTACAATCACTACCTGATGAAATCCTTATCGGCATGGATATTGATTCCGAGTCTCAACATATTTCTGAAGTAGAAAAAAAGTTTCTAAGCAAACAGCATGTTGATGGCTTATTCCAAGGACAGGGTTATTTGGTAAATGAAGCACATATTGTAAATCGTGGTAATTCCTTTTCCGTTCATCACTTACCTGAAGACTGGACAGACGATATATTCTCATCCAGTAGAGGCTCTAGGGCTGGAAGATTTACTCACTGGCTACATACTCATCCAAATGCCCCAGCAATACCTAGTGAAGCTGATGCTGATGCTGCCCAAGAAACTCAAGGAATCGATATGATTCTAGGATTGAGATTTTCTCCTGAAGGACCAATGCCCTGGTTCGATGATGTTGACGGGCTGAGAAGAAGACTTGGAGAGGAAGCAAAACCCAATAGAAAAAAAACTTCAAAGAGAAGAATATTTGGTGCACATAGGAACCTACCAGTTATCGGAGTAGCCCCTAGTGGACATAAAATTCATGAGATACAATTGATTGCCTTTCACAAAAGTGGATTAGGAGTAAATGTACTATTGATCGATGAAGATGGTTATCCGTTTGGTTGGAAAGATATAGTCAAACTTTAATCTGAAAGGTGGCTGTGAATTTTTTCAAGTCGTTGCGGATTAACTCCAATATCACTCATACCCAATCTCGATTTGGAATACATTTCTATTATACAACCGTCACCACTTTGGCTGATTTGGACTACTATGTCATCAGGGAATTGCCAAAATACTGTTTCCTCTACGAAGTGAAAGAAGTATGTTTCATTATTCTGTTCTTGGTATAATATTTCCCCGTCTACATCCTCGATATACTGATTAAGTAACTGTGCAATAGTAGAAGAGTTTTGTGTGAATTGTGTATTTAATGAAGCATCCATACGGTAATCTTCTACCCCGCCCAAGTATGCACAATTACCGCTATTGGAATCACAACTTGGCATGTTTTTGATCTCTTCATCAGGTGCTAAGACAATAATTACTGCTTGAACAAAGAGCCATGGTGAAATAATTAATAAGAAGATAACAAGCGTTTTTGCTCGTAATGAATAGTTAGAGAAAAACATACTAGCAACACTATCAACATGTCTCCACTTAAAAACTAGAGTTTATTTTATTAATCTAATCTTACCCATTTTGAGCCTTCAAGTCGATAAATAATGGGTATTCCAGTTGGAACTTCGAGGTTAAGGACATCTTCTTTTGATAGTTTTTCTAAATGCATAATGATACTTCTAAGGGAATTACCATGTGCTGCAACCAAGAGGTTCTTGCCCTGTTCAAGGCGTGGAATTATTGTTGAGTGAAGGTATGGTAAAGTCCTCTTGGCAGTCAATTCAAGAGATTCTCCATTTGGTGGTGGGACATCGAATGAACGACGCCAAATATGAACTTGATCTGCACCGTATTTCTCTCTAGTGGAATCTTTATTTAATCCTTGAAGATCACCATACATTCTTTCATTTAATTGCCAGGAAACGTGTACTGGTAGGATATCTTCTTGTCCCTCATCACCTCTAATCTGAGCCCAGTCAATCATCCTAGCCTCGTTTTCTGAAACGTTTTCAAGACCATTTTCTGGCATTGGATACTGAAAGATAGGAGTTTTACCGCCATTATGTTGAGATAATGCAAGCATGGCGGTCATCTGTGCTCGAATCAATGTTGATACATGTACTTCATCAATTGGAAGATCGGCAATTATCTTACCGCCTTCAATAGCTTCTTCGATTCCTTTCTCTGTCAGTGGAACATCAACCCAGCCAGTGAAAAGTTTAGCAGCATTCCACATAGATTGACCATGACGCATTAAAATAAGTAGCGACATCAAGGTTCCCTCGATGTAAGGCAATGGTCGAATAGTGATGAAGATGGCGGCTAAATCAAACTAGTTTAGGTAATATC
>Ga0209709_10000185_pt1 | contig 60940 bp, 48 predicted proteins | sample ArcticOcean_MG_C_2_FD_187435 | JGI IMG/M metagenome (GOLD analysis project Ga0209709, IMG submission 187435) | Marine microbial communities from western Arctic Ocean - ArcticOcean_MG_CB4_136 (SPAdes) (version 2) | ecosystem: Environmental > Aquatic > Marine > Oceanic | place: Arctic Ocean... | reverse complement strand
GCGTCGATTTGAGGCATCAGTTGTATTTGGAGTCCATCCTGGATTGTAATCCTCCAACCATCCGTATGGTCCATAATCAATAGTTAAGCCGTGAATGGACATGTTGTCTGTGTTCATAACCCCGTGAACAAAACCGACTCGCATCCAATGCGAAACCATTGTTGCAGTTTGTTCTGAGATTTGAGTAAGCCATGCCACACGAGCATCATCATCCTGAACTGAATGATTTGGGAAATGATGTTTGATAGTATGGTCTACCAAGGTTCGCAATGTAGAGTTATCACCGGATGCAGTATGGATTTGGAAACTTCCAAAGCGTAGAAAGCTTGGAGCAATACGGCATACAACAGCACCTTGTTCTGGTGCTGGGTTACCATTGTATAGAATGTCACGAAGTATTACTTCTCCTGTTGTTACCAACGATAATGCACGAGTAGTTGGTACACCCAAATGGTGCATTGCTTCACTGCAGAGGAATTCTCGTATCGAAGACCGAAGCACTGCTTTTCCATCTGCAAAACGTGAGTAAGGCGTATGGCCAGCACCTTTGAGTTGTAATTCTAATACTTCACCTTCAAGTTGAATCTCCCCCAAAGTTATAGCTCTCCCATCACCAAGTTGATGCGCCCAATTTCCAAACTGATGGCCACCATAGCGCTGAGCATATGGGTCCATTCCTTCGATAATCTCCCCACCTCCAAGTACACCGCCGTCAGGTCTTTCTAGCCCCAATTGTTCTCCCATTTCGTTCGACCATAACATGAGTTGAGGTTTGGGTGGAGGAGTAGGCTTGACACGTGACCAGCATGCTTTTGGAACTTGGCGAGAGTGCCCTCCCACCTCTTCATCACCTGGTGTTTCATCGAGGAAACGACTGAGCCATTGAAGAGATGTGAAGGTGCCCATACCATGAGCACTAGCGCCTCTAACTTGAAGATGTGGTAGATTTGAACAATCTTAATTGATAGGCAAGGTATCAAAACTCAATACCCTTCCCTAAGTACATGGCCAATAAACAGGCGAGCATCATTATGTTGAGCATTATGCTTTTTTCCCTACTTTCCCATGTAGGGGCATCCGAAGAAGCCACGATTGTCCCTCATTTTGGTACAGGCTTCGATGAGGTGGTTATCGCCGACTTTAATGATGACCTTTCTGACCCTCGGGACCTTGAGTTTCATCCAGGAAGTAGTCGCAGTGATGAATTGTGGATTGTCAATCGAGCCACAGATAGTGTGACTATTATCCACGATACCGGAACGGGGCAGCAATGGTCTGAACATCGCGAAGATTCGAATCGAAACCACTTCATGGAAGAGGTAAGTGCCATTGCATTTGGTGCATATCACAATGAATTCGATGTACAATTCGCCACCGCACAAGAATCTCGTAACACTTTCAATGGACAAGGCAATCCAAATAATTTCATGGGTCCTGCGCTTTGGCCATCTTCATTGAATCATTTTGCAGTGGAAAATCAGAACAACGGTAACGGCCTTCTCGGCAGCCACATAGATATGTTGCATGAATCGCCATATGGAATGGGTATCGCTCACGATTCAGACAATGCGTACTGGTACAATGATGGGTACTACGGTGAACTGGTCTACTATGACTTCCAAAGCGACCACGATACGGGTGAAGATGACCATGCTGATGGTATTGTTCGCCGTTATACTGACATCTTACTCACGCGTGCTTCCGGTGTTCCAGGCCACATGGTTTTGGACAAAGATTCAGGGATTCTTTACATTGCAGATGCGGGTGCAAACCGGGTTCTGTGGGTTAATACAGAGGATACAAACTACAATACTCAGAATATCATGAATGATAACACACGACTTGAACCATTGGCGGAGTATTCACGAATCACAGATGTCGAGTGGGGTGTTCTCGACACAGAACTTAGTAGACCCTCTGGAATTGCACTTGATGGAGATAGATTATTCGTTTCTCAAAATGGAAATGGACAAATCATAGCTTACGATTTGACAACAGATGGTAAAAGTGCGACAGAGGCCGATACAGTTCAGACTTCAGCCATCTCTATCATGGGTCTAGAAATTGGTCCTGCTGGCCATCTTTACTACGTTGATAACGGCAGAGACGAAGTAATCAGAATGGACCCATACTCTGATAGGGACACTGACGGAGTTATTGATGAAGAAGATAATTGCCCTTTAGTTGCTAATACCAATCAAGAGAATCACGACAGCGATGATTGGGGTGATGTATGCGATGAGGATGATGATGCAGATGGGATATTAGATGTCGATGATAACTGCGCTTTTGGAGTACTGTCTTGGACCCCTTCTAAGGCCACAGATCATGATATGGACGGTTGTGCCGATGACTCAGAGGATTCTGATGATGATAATGATGGGATCGCTGATATTGTAGATAAATGTGCTAAAGGTGAACTCAATTGGACATCATGGGAATACACAGACTATGACGAAGATGGATGTAGAGATTCGGATGAGGATTTTGACGATGATGATGACCGTATCTGTGATGCTACCGACTTTGATGAATTCTGTACACCTTCATCTGCGGTGACAGACTTATGTCCCAAAAGCGCTCTATATTTCATTTCTACACCATCTAACGATGTGGATAGGGATGGTTGTGAAGATTTGGTCGAGGATAATGATGACGACAACGATGGTGCCTCAGACTTAATTGATGATTGCCCAACAACTATGGGAAATAGTTCAGGCACACTAATCGGTTGTCTAGATACAGATGGAGATAGTTACGCAGATACTGTTGATGAATTCCCTCAAGAGTCAAGCCAGTGGTCAGACAGAGATGGCGATGGCTTTGGTGACGACATCGCCGGATATCAGGCTGATTATTGCCCAGATATAGCTGGAACATCTACCGAGGATGTGTTTGGTTGCCCAGATGCAGATGCAGATGGTTGGGCCGATATTGGAGATTCCTTCCCTAATGACTCAACACAATACTTTGATGAGGACTTAGATGGTTTCGGAGATACACCGACTGGAAACTTCCCAGATGGGTGTCTAGGGTTATTCGGCCTTTCAATCGAGCAGCGATTCGGTTGTCCAGATGCAGATAGTGATGGCTGGGATGATGCTCTTGATGCCTTTCCAAATGATCCAAATGAATGGCTAGATACAGATAAAGATGGAGTGGGAGATAATTCAGATGCTTTTCCAAATGATCCAAATGAATGGCTAGATACAGATAAAGATGGAGTGGGAGATAATTCAGATGCTTTTCCAATGGATGCATCAGTTTATCTTGCCTCAGATAATTCCTTACTATTCTCACTTCTAGGAATTGCTGGTGTAGTTATTGTAGGGATTACTTTGGTTGGGGCAGTATTAATTAATCGTAGAAGAAATCAAAATTCATTTGTTAATATTGGTGGTCAGGGAGATGGGCTTTCCATTGTTGACCCAGTTACTAGAGCATATCCTCCACTACCTCCTGAAGGACTACCACCAGGTTGGACAATCGAACAATGGGCATGGTATGGAGAAGAATATCTAAGGAACCGTTAAGTTCCATTCTTGATTTTTTAATAGTTTTTATGAATTTGGAAATTATGAACTTTGCCTACCAGCATCATACATTTCTTTTAATTCTCCCGAGTCATACATTTCAAGGACAATATCAGAACCTCCAATTAATTCACCATGAACATAAACTTGTGGCATTGTAGGGAAGTCTGCCCATTCACAAATTAATGGAATTGCACGTTGATCTGCAAGAACATTAATTGCTGCAAAATTCACTCCAAATGAATTTAAAACTTGTGCAGCTCTACTAGAAAACCCACATTGAGGTTCTTCTGGACTTCCTTTCATAAATAATACCAATTCATGCTCTGCTACTATATCATCTAACCATTCTTTACTCCATAATTCCATTATTAATCACCATTTTTTTGTTTTCTACGTTCAATTGATTTTGAATGAACACCTTGTCCACCCCCGTGGGGGTGAAAAACGTTTTCAGAGACATCACCTGCTTGTTTTGGAGTTAATGCTTGTATGTCAAGTGCATGCACCTGATAAGGAATATATTGTTTAAAATGAGTAAGAATTATTTTTTGCCGAGCCAATGGCCTTTTATTTTCAAACTCTGCATCAACAACTCTTAGATGGAAATGATCTTTCCCTCCAGTTAAATCCGTAACTTTAACAATAGAATTTGGAAGTACTTTACGAACTTCATTTTCCATCCATTCTACTGTTGGCATTATTAATGCCGATGCGCCCCTAATCTTAATTTGTTTGGTACATCTTAATTAATCGTTTTAACACATTTTCTTTTTCAAATGTGTGTGATATTTTCCATATCTCAGGGAGGATACTTAGTGCATGCTCTACAGATTTGGCTAGAGATTCAGGAGTTGCTTCTTTAGAAATAGAATTTGAGGGTAGCCATTCGGTTGAATCCCCTACAGAAGTACAAACTACTCTTGTACCACAAAATATTGCCTCTTTAGTGACTAATGGCCCCCCTTCTCTTTTACTTGTGAGTAATATTAAATCAGCCCATTGAAATTTTTGAATGGTTTTATTTCTAGATATATTTTTTAAACTATCAATCTCAATATCCCATCCACTTTCTTTTAATCTTTCAACAGTCATTAAGAATAATGGATAATTTTTTTCTTTCCTAGATGGGTTTGCAGGGAATAATATTTTTAATTTTTTAAGACTAGGATCAAAATCTACAACACTTCTCCTATATTTTTCTTCAATATCAATATGACAAGGAATATGATGTGTTTTATCCTTGCCAATTATTTTTTTTGCTATTTTAGCATGAATTTTATTTACTACACAAATACCCGAAATTTCTGTTTGAATTTCTTCAATAGATTGTGATATTTTTTCATTTTTGATTCCTATGTCAAAATCCCATCCATGTACAGTCATAAATAACTTTGAATTATATTTTTCAGATACCTTTTTGCCTATATTTAATAATGGATGAATACTATGAAGATGAACAATATCGGGCTCCCAGCCTCCCAACCATTTGTAAATTTCTTTTAATGTAGATTTAGCATTTTTTTGACTAATCTGTGGGAATAGTGTACCTGGAAAACAAAAATACCTTGGGTGAAATACATCTATTTTTTCAATAATCCTCATTTTATTTACTTTTTTAACTCCCTTAAAATTTCTATCATAAAGCGAATAAAAGGGAGGAAGAAATGGTAAAGGATTTATGACCTTTACTTCATATCCAGCCTCTCTTAATATTTTTGCTTGAGCAAGAACATAACATCCCCTTGAGGGATTTCCATCTAAGGGAAATACGTTACTGATAAACAACATTTTTTGCATGTCATAGCCTCAATTAGCTAATGCATTTTTAATCTCATTAAGGTTTTCTTCGATAGTTCCTTTTTCATTAATTAATCCCGAGCCAACAACGGATATATCCACTCCCCATTCTTTTACCAAAGAAATATTATGCGCTTTGATGCCCCCATCTATCATAATTTTCACATCTTTACCATTTTGTTCACGTTGAATATCAATTTCTTTTCTGAGAATTCTGATTTTCTTTTCAACTTCAGGCATAAATGATTGACCCCCTTTTCCTGGCACTACTGACATTACTAGTACAAGATCAATTTTATCTAAATATGGTAATACTTTTTCTACAGGGGTATCAGGATTAAACACTATTCCACACTTTTTACCTGCATTTGTAATATCTTGAATAAGATTGTCCATATTTTTAATTGCTTCAATATGTACAATAATTAAATCGACTCCAGCGTTTGCAAATTGCTCCCATGTTTGCTCAGCATTTGTGATCATTAAATGACAATCAAGAACAACTTCGTCCCCAATTCTTTTTCGAATTGAATTAATTACAGCTGGGCCAAATGTAATTGTTTTATTTATTACCCAATTACCATCCATGATATCAAGATGTATCCAATTGATTCCTGCTTCTATTGCATCATCAACAATTTTTCCTATTTCGCAAAAATCTGCAGTTAAAATACTGGGTGCTATAATCATTCGGCTCTATATGGTGGTTAAATGGGCCTCTTATAGTGATTAATGAGATTACTGTATTAATTTTTAGAGCAAATACTCTTAATTGTGTTAGTATAGGAGTAGTTATGGGCAAAGTAGTAGATGCATCAGATGCAACATTTGACGAGATAACTGGAACAGGGTGGGTACTTGTTGATTTTTGGGCTCCATGGTGTGGACCATGTAAGATGGTAGCGCCAATATTAGAACAAATTGCAAGTGAAAGAGATATTACAATTGCCAAAGTGAATACAGATGAAAATAGAAGCACTCCTGGTCGTTTTGGAGTCAGAGGCATCCCAACATTGGTTTTGTTTAATGAAGGTCAAGTAGCAGATCAAAGAACAGGAGCAGCAACCAAGCCAAATTTAGATAGTTGGTTAGATGGACATATGAATTAATCATCGAGAATCTAATTTCTTTTTACGATTTTTTTGAACATCCCCTACTTCACGTAGTAATCTTTCTCTAAGCGCTTCATGTAACCAAAAACCTTCATTAAGTTCAATTAATAATCCATGAGAAATTAATTGTTCTGGAGGCTTTCCGTCAAATTGGGATGCTGAAGCTAATTCTGGCCATGGAATTGGTCTTTCCGAATTAGCGAGAGTTGCTAGCAACTCATATTCTGTTTTAGGTAATACATTCAGAATTTCTTCATCTAAAAACCTTAACCAATCTCCATGAACAGGTTTACCATATATTTCTAAAAGTTCAACGGCTAAAGGATGGCCGCCAGTAACCGAATGAATTTCTTCTGCGGAAGGAGGGGCATCTTTTGAGAAATTATCCAACCATGAATCTAATTCTTCTATAGTTAGACCAAGTAAGGCCAATTCCTTTACAAGTTTACGAGTATGTACATCTCTCCTATCGTAAAAATCTAATTCCTTTCTGGAGATAAGTAATAGAGTTAAGTTGGTTTTTTGAGTAATTTGAAGTAAAGCACCAATTAATTTCATTGCAGATTTAGGTAAGTTATGCACATCATCCAATACAAATAACAATTCAATTTTATTTACATTAAGATATTCGATGAGCCTACGTCTTAGCATATCAATTTCTAATGGTTGACCTGGAGAAAGAGGTAACGTTTCAATAAGTTGAAGGTCATCATTTTTTTCTCGAACACCAATTGCATGAAGTAAGCTAGTAGCCACACCTAATTCAGTATCCCATGGTTGGCAGGGATACCAAATACAGTTGTGATTTTTCTGGGTTAACCATTCAGCACAAAGTGTAGATTTTCCAATTCCAGCAATTCCTGTGACAACAATACAAGAAGAGGATGAACTATACCAGTCATCTAATTCTTTTGTTTCATTTTTTCTTCCATGAATCTTTCTAATGAGGGGGGGTTGTGTTTGATATGTAGAATATGCCCCACTCATTAAAATGGATTTATTTTTATTTATTTTTTGAATTTCTTTTTTAAGTATTGGGCCAAATCTAATATCTCCATAAGTAAGGACGCCTTCATGTAAAGCATGCATTAATATTTGTAATAATGATAATTCAGATTCTAACTTGTATGATACATCAGATGCTAATACTTCTAATAATTCACCATTTTTATTTCTAATTAATATTTTCAAATCACCTAATTGTTCTGATAATAGTTTGGCATCATGCTCACCTTTTTCTGTTAATTGCCATGTTTTTTGTTTTCTATTATCTCCTTTTACAGATCTCATATGTTCTTCAACAATAGAATTTGATACTAGCGTACGCATGCTCCTACTCACATTAGGTGCATGTAATGCACAAGCTTCCGCAATACCCGGCCGAGTTACAGAAGGAGTTACCATAAACCTATCTTTTTGATATTTTTGTTCAAATAAATGCAATATTAATCTATCTTCAACAGAAACACTAATTTTTGGTAATTTACTCATGAACTAACCCCTTTTTGCATATTCTCTTTTTGCATTTTCAGCCAAAGAATCATTAAATTGTAGAAATTTTAATTTTGAAAATTCATTAAATGTTTGTTTTTTAATGGCGGGGTTGTTTTCCAATAGGTGCCCCACAGAAACAAATGTAGGAGTAGAACCATCATCCATAGAATATTGATGCCCTGGAAGAACAATCCAGTTTTCTGGTAATGAATTAAGTCGCAGATGCAAATGCATTTGAGATTCCCACATAGAATACATATCCCCCCCATAAAGGTCTGTTCTTCCACATCTACCAAGAAATAAACAATCTCCTGAGATTACAACCCCATGGCCAATTAGAGTAACATGCCCAGGAGTATGTCCAGGAGTACAATGAATTTCGAAGCTTAATTCTCCTATATTTAAGTTAACAAAAGTTAGGGGGGGGTGAGTCCACTGATGGGTATCTGGGCCCTTCCACCCACGTTCATATTCAAATTTGTGAATATGAATTTCAGTATTTGGATTTAAATTGAGAAATTCCTCCACTCCCTTTGTGTGATCCCAATGGCTATGCGTTAACCCAATTGTAATGGAATCAACATCCATATCTTTCAAAACATTTGACCAATATTCACCTGAAAAGGGGTCAATCAATAAAGCACTTTTTGTGGAATTACAAATTAATAAATGATTGAGATTATCCCATCCACCTAATTGAGTTTGTAGGACTGTTAATTCGGGAGATGGATTTAATTCAAGAATTTTATCGCCGCCCATTCCACTCCACCTATCTAGTGTTTAATGTCCCGTAGTTTAGTAGTTTGTTAAAAATATATTTCAAATTAAATAATATATTCGAATGAATTATTTTGTCCGAAGGGTTGATGTCTAGTTCTTACTGGGAAAAGCATGGTGTCTGGAGATTACCACCCGGGGGATAGTGAGCCTAATTGGCAAACTAAGTGGGATGAAGCCAGTATTTTCGAATCTAAAGTAGATGATAGTAAAACTAAATTTTATTGTTTAGAAATGTACCCATATCCTTCAGGAAATATGCACATGGGTCATGTACGTAATTATTCAATTGGGGATGCAGTTGCACGATATAAAAGAGCACAGGGATTTAACGTGATTTATCCAATGGGATTCGATTCGTTTGGAATGCCTGCTGAAAATGCAGCAATAGCAGAAGGGAAACACCCCAGAGAGATTACAGAAAGAAACATGTCATCAATTACTACACAGATTAAAAGAATGGGATTTTCTTACGATTGGAACAGGAAAGTAAAAAGTCACGATGAAAAATATTATAAATGGAATCAATTATTTTTCCTAAAATTCTTCCAAAAAGGATTAGCATATCGAGATTTTGCTCCAGTCAATTGGTGTAATGATTGTTCTACAGTACTTGCAAACGAACAAGTAAAAAATGGTCGTTGTTGGAGGTGTAGTTCAGAAGTTGAACAAAAAGATATGAGCCAATGGTTTCTAAGAATTACAGACTATGCTCAGGATTTATTAGATGATTTAGATATTATCGATTTCCCAGAAAAGGTGAAATTATTACAGCAAGATTGGCTTGGAAGATCAGAAGGAGCCTTGATCGAATTCCCAATTGAAGATTCAGAGTCGTCTATTGAAGCATTTACAACCCGCCCCGATACTCTTTTTGGAGTTACTTTTGTTACTCTAGCGCCAGAACACCCTCTTTGTGAAGAATTAGTTTCAGGAACCGAATACGAAGAAAATTGGAAAGAATTACGTGATGAAGTAATAAAAATGTCTGATTTTGATCGTGAAAAAGTATTGAAAGATAAAAAAGGAGTATTTCTAGGCCGTTATGCCATTAATCCGATTAGTGGAGATAAAGTACCAATATATGCAGGTAATTTTGTTCTTTATGGATACGGAACTGGTGCGGTAATGGCGGTACCTGCCCATGATCAGCGAGATTTTGAATTTGCAAAAAGATATGGAATAGATATCAAGCAGGTTTTAGTAAAAAATAAAGAAGATAATGAATCAGAAAACCTATCTGGTGCATTTACAGGATTAGGTTGGATGATAAATTCCACAGAGCCAGGATATGACGGAAAGTATGGCGAGGATGCTAAAAGTTCGATAATTGAAACATTGGAGAAATTAGGAAAAGGAAAAGGAATGGTACAGTGGAAACTTCGACCTTGGTTGATTAGTAGACAAAGATATTGGGGAACCCCTATCCCTATAATTCATTGTGAATCTTGCGGTGTTGTCCCTGTACCCGAAGAACAATTACCGATATTATTACCTGATGATGTAGAATTTACAGGGCAAGGAAACCCACTTTCAACATCAATTAGTTTTACCAATGTAAAGTGTCCAGATTGTGGAAAAGACGCAAAAAGAGAAACAGACACAATGGATACTTTTGTCGACTCATCATGGTATTTTTTAAGGTTTACAGATGCTCTGAATAATATTGATGCTTTTGATAAAGAAGTTGCAAACTATTGGATGAATGTTGATTTTTATTGCGGGGGAATAGAACACGCACAAATGCATTTAATTTATGCACGTTTTTGGACTAAAGCATTACGAGATGTTGGTATGCACAATATTGACGAACCGTTTCAAAGATTACTATGTCAGGGAATGGTGAATAAACCAGCACCATATTGTAATTCTTGTAGTGTTACGTATAATGTAAGTTTTACCAATTCTCCTTGCCCTACTTGTAATCAACCACTTGGAGAAAGAAGTGCAAAAATGTCAAAGAGCCTTGGAAATACAGTTTCCCCAGAAGATATGGTTGGAAGATTTGGAGCAGATACGGTAAGATTATTCATGTTATTTGCAGCACAACCAGAAGCAGAAATGGAATGGACGGATCAAGGAGTCCATGCTGCGTGGCGGCAAATTAATTCTCTATACAAAATACCAGAAACAATATTACAATGGAATGGAAGTGCTAAGCCTATTGACGATTGGCTTCTTGCTTGTGCAAAACAACGCTATTCAGAATGGATAACTTCTATGGATCTGGTAAATCTACGTACTGCAGTACAAACTACACATTATGATATGATTTCTGATCTTAATTGGTATTTAAGGAGAGGAGGAAATAATCCCGAAACTGGCCGTAACTTATTGGAACTTTGGACACCCATGTTACAAATTGCCACACCCCATTTAGCAGAGGAATGGTGGCAAATAATAGGAAAAGAAAATCTTCTTGCAGGTCATGAGATTGGAGAAATAGAGGTTGAATTAAATTCAAATGAAAGGTTAATACTTTCAGAAGAAGAATATCTCAAAAGTTTCCTTGAACAAGCTAGAAACGTGCGCCAAATGGCAATAAAGCACATGGATAATAAACCAACTGAATTAATAATTCAGACATCTGAAATATGGAAAAACGAAATGGCAAAGATAGGTTTGGAAGTTCAAGCATCAGGCGAAAAAATAAATTCTGCATTTACAAAAATTCAGGAATCCGAGTTCTGGAAAGATGAGAAAATACGCACCCAAGCAAGCCAATTATGGAAAAAGAAAATGCTTGGTCAATTGTTTAAATGGAAATCAATCCAAAAACAAATGATATTAATTGGTTTGGATGAAAACAAGATATTACAAAATGCAGCAGAATTTATTTCCGAAGAGTTAGAATTACGAGCGATTCATGTATTAAGAGCAGGCGATTCAGAAGATGAAGAAGGGAAATCAAAATTTGCATTTCCCCTTGAACCAGGGGTTGTATTTAGGTAATTATTTTTCAAATTCACTATTTTTACTTAATTTTGAAACTTTTTTAATATATTTTGGTATATAACTTATAGTAGCAAAAACAGCAATTAAGATCAAAATGGTTTGAATTAAATTATCATCTCCGTTTAGGATTTCTGTACCTGTAAATCCCAAGTATACATATGCGAATGTACCAGGCAACATAAATATAAAACTAGACCAAATATATTCTCTTAATTTTATATTGGTTAAACCAAATGAATAATTTAACAAATTAAACGGAAATAAGGGAACTAATCTCGTAAAAGCAACAAATTTCCAACCTTCCTCTTCAACACTTTTTTTAATAAATTCTAATTTACTTCCTTCAATCAAATTTTCTATTTTCTCATTTGCAATATATCTTGCATTTAAAAATGCTAAACTTGCCCCTATTGTTGCACCTGTAATAGCAGATATAGTCCCTATAATCGGTCCAAATAATACACCTGCTAGAATTGTTAGAATCAGCCCTGGTAAAAAAAGAACAGTGGCTAAAGCATAAATAAATATGAAAATTAATGGAGCAAATATGCCATATTTCTCTAAGAAGTTTGTAATATTCTCATCATTATAATATTCACGATTAATTATTGCGAATATTATACCAATTATTAAAAACAAAGCAAATATTGTTTTTAATTTTTTATTTTGAATCTTCATGTTCTAAACAACTATCCCATAAGAAAATATTACAACAGACATCATTAATTCAGGCAACATTTCAATACGGATCATTTAATAGACCCCTTCAATCAATTTAAACCTTCATATAACGACTCTATTTGCGTTGAATATCTTTCATTTATTGGCTTACGCTTTATTTTCATAGAAGGTGTAAGGGTACCATGCTCCACATCAAAGTCTTCATGAAGAATTTTAAATTTCTTAATAGTTTCAAATTTAGCTAATTCTTTATTTAAACGTTCTATTTCTGCATTCATATACGAATTCATATCTTCAGATTCTGCAAGAGCAGGAATCTCGGTAGGCCAATTATTTTCCTTAGCCATTTTAACAGCACCATCTTCTTCTAGGGTAACTAAGGCTGAAAGGAATTTTCTTTTATCCCCAATTACAACAAATTGTGATACACCATTAATTGATTTCATTAATTTTTCAATATTAGATGGAGATACATTTTTTCCACCCGCAGTGATAATTAAATCCTTTTTACGATCTGTTATTCTTAAGAATCCTCTTTCATCTATTTCTCCAATATCTCCAGTATGAAGCCATTCATTTACTAGTGCTTCATTAGTGGCTTCTTCATTTTTATAATATCCTTGGAATATATTTTCACCTTTTCCTAGAATTTCCCCATCGCTTGCAATTTTAATTTGTACACCAGGGAAAGCCTGTCCAACTGTACACAATTTTCTATTTCCTGGAGTTGAACTGTTAAATGTTAGAGGCCCAGAAGTTTCTGATAGTCCATAGACTTCATGAATTATTATTCCGCAAGATAAGAAGAATTCTAGAACATCTTTTCCAATTGGGGCAGCAGCTGTTACTGCGAATTTTAATTTATCAAGTCCTAGTCCACCTTTTAATTTTGTAAAGAATAATTTGTTGGCAACCTTCCATCTTAATCCACCTTTTCCGGTTTCTATCATTCTGTATCCGCCATTTATTCCTTGTTTTCTCGACCATTTGACAATCTTTGCTTTAAATCCAGAAGCTTCACCTAATCTTCCTTCTAATGCAGCTTTAAACTTCTCCCAAACTCTTGGAACGGCTAAGAATAGGGTTGGCCTTGCTTCTAACAAATGTTCTTTGATTTTATCAAATGAACTACATACCCACACAGCAAATCCAAACGATACTGAGCCATGAATACAAAACATTTGTTCTGCAATATGAGATAATGGAAGATATGCCACATGCCTATCTTCAGGACCTAATCCTCCAACAACTGTTGCAGCACCTTCTACTGTCCATGCAAGATTATGTTGTGATAACATAACACCTTTTGGAGGGCCTGTAGTTCCAGAAGTATAGATCAATAATGCTAAATCCTCAGGCTTAATTTCCATCATTCGCTGAGTTGCTTCATCTATATGAGATTCCCCTGATTTTACAAAATCGTCGAAAGAAATTGCAATATCATCATCTATTTCTTCAATATCATCAATCATTACTACACGTATCACACTCGACAAACCAGCTCTTTCAGAAACGAATTTGTCCCATTGAGTTTTATTTTCAAGTACCAATACTTTTGCACTCATATGATTAGCAACATATTGAAACTGATCAGGAGTAGATGTTTGATAAATACCCGCAGGAAGTGCTCTAATATACATGGATCCGAGACAAGCAGTAATCCACTCTTTACTATTATTTCCTGAAATTGAAACAGTATCTCCTACATTAAGTCCTAATCCTAAAAGTGCCCCTCCAAACTTACGCACATTCTCATAATGATCTGCCCAATTAAGTGAAGACCAAGAGTCTCCCTCTTTCCAATATAGTGCAGGGTCACTACCGTTAGTTTTCGCTCTATTATGTAGCCTTAAAGGGATATTATTGCCTTCTGATAGATTACTCATGGCTCGCTCACGTAGATACTAGGTATATTCTTTTTGGCTAAGATATATCTTAAAAGCGATTCAAAACTATATTCCCTCATCCATTTATAGTGAATGATACTTAGTGGTATCCAAATAAAAGTAAAAAGTAGTGTAATAAGTCCTGCTTCTAAGAGACTCCAATTATTCAATGCTAATTCCTCTAAAATTCGTAATGGAATGAAATGTAATAGATAAATTGTTAATGATAGCTTTCCCGTTTTTGAGAATTGTTCCATAAGTCTTATTTTTTGTAGATATTCCTCATATTTTTTTAATACAAGAAACAAAAGTAATACTGTTGTACTGGCAGTTATAATAAATGCAACACTTGCAGGAAAGAAAGTTAATAAAGCATCTCCTTGAGTTAATGCCCATTTTGTATTTGTAATGATAGAATATAAGATAAAAGAACTTGAAATAAATACTCCACAACCAATCATTTTATTATTTAATGAATCATTTGACTCTCTTAAAATCCCCCCTAATAGGAAAAATGCAGCCCACGGAAATAGGGGGTATGTTCCATTAAATAAAATCCTCTCAAACCATTCATAAGATGAATTACTAGTAATTAAAAAGTTCCAAGACCCATTAATTTCAAAATAATATGGATTAAGAAGAGGAGTAAAAAACATCAAAATAAACAATAAAACTCTTATTTTAAGTTTTATTTTAGAAAGAGGTATACTTAGGATCGTACATATTGCAAGCAAACTTAAAACACCAGGGCTATACCAATTAAATACATGATTTGCGATTAAATTAACAATTAATTGACAGAATAGTAAAAACAAACACCGACTTATTGCCCAATACAAAAGTGAATTTCCAGTTGTCACATTTTTTGTTTTTTGAATCAAACTATGTTGAACTCCCCATCCACTTAGTGTAATGAATAGAGGTGCTGCTAATCCTCCAATAGAAGCAACAATTAATACGATTAATGAATCCTCAGAAATATTTGTTGGTGCTAGTTGTGCAGATGTATGAACTTCTATCATACACAGTATTGCTACGCTCCTTAAAACATCAATATACCGTTTTCTCTGTATTAGCATTATCACTCCCATGGGCCGTGAGTTCATAGGCCGCTTGCTTTAGGGAGAATCGTGGATAAGAATAAACGCCATGGTCGCAGTAATAAAAAGAGCGACAAACCGAAAGCAAAATCAAATCAAAATTTCATTCGTGAGGCAAGAGCAAGAGCCGAAGAACGTTTTTCTCGTATTGAAAAACCAATGGGGTTTCCAGATGAAGAATGGGAACCTAATACGATTGAAATGGAATGGAAATTAAGACCAGTTCCAAAAAACGTTGAAGAGAAAGTTGGAAAGTACGTAGTTCGTAAAGGTGAATTTGGGTGGTTAGAAGATAAACGCATGGATGAAATCGCAAGGTTCGTTAAAGACATGGATATTAGTTTGGACCAAGCACTATCTCTTCGTTCTGCAATACTTCAAGAAAAGTCCGTATATTCTTTTCATCATTTACAGAGAAATGCTGGAAGATTACGATCATTATACGATGAGGGAATATCTATTGTAGAATTAGCAAAACGTTTTGATTATCCACCAATGAATATTTTTAGAAGTATTTTAACATCCAGAGGCTGGTCTAAAATAAAAATTAAAGATGCTCTTCGCTTACCAGAAAAAAAATTGAGTAAAAGAGATCAAGAAGAATTTATTAGTGCTGAAGCCGCAGATAGGGTGTCAAATGTCAATCAATCTGAGAATGCCAAAAGAGCAGATTTATTTGAAGAAATTTTATGTGATCATTTCGAAAGCAAAGGAGTTAGAATACGTAGACAGCCAGAGATGGTAACTGAGCAATCTGTAGAACATGGCAGACCTATCCGTACTCCTGATTTACTATTGTTAGATAATGTCTTTGTGAATGGGCAGCCTATTGCATGGATAGACGCTAAACACTTTTATGGTGCAGATGTTAATTTCCAGAGAAAGAAAACAATCAAACAAATGAATCGTTATATCGAAGAGTGGGGGCAAGGCGCAATAGTATTCCGTCATGGGTTTTCATCAAATTTAAGAGTCCCCGGGGTCATACTTCTTGACTCATCCCAATTAGATTTAATCAAGCTCAAAAAGATATAAATTAAATCAAGAGTGGATTTGAATTAAGATGGGCAATACATCCAGTTAATTTTAACCCTTTTAGTTTTTTTAACACTTTTTCAAGATCCTTTTTATTATATTCTTCCAAATGCCTTGGTAAAAGAATTGCACTAGTTCCTAGCATACATAGCCTTACATCCCAAAAGGAACTAATATTCAGTTCATTGAGTATATCTTCAAGAATAGTAATAATATTATTACGATTAGAATCGAATAACATCCCTGATTTTTCACTAAATAGTTTTGATTGTTCTAGTAAATCACCCCATCTATCTTCATTCCATTCTTTCTTATTTAATTTAGAAATACATTGTTCACCAGCCGAACTAATTTTCATTTTCCAATTTTCATTATCAATATATTCTGAAGTATGCTTTTCTTCATCATTTACCCAGCATAAGAGCATTGGGAATTCTGCACTCCACCCCAGAATTAGCCCCTTGTTTGGAGAGAATGGTAACCCTGGTTCTAATCTTAGTTCTACTCCTCCCACGCCTAATGCTGTTACATCTCCAAGGCCACCAGACATTATACGTTCAACCCTATGAGCAATAGTTAATGCATTTTGAAAAAAATTATCAGTTTCATCAAGGATCCTTAAAATACAAATTACCGCACTTAATGCCCCCGATGCAGAACATCCAAACCCTTGACCAAACGGCAAATCGGATTTTATTTCAAATTCCCAATTATGTTCATTTACAGTTTCAAATTGTTTAGAGGTTTGTTCAATTACTAAATTATATAATCGTGTTGAAAGATTTTTTTCATCAGAACATACAGTTACTTTTCCATTGCCTTTTTTTGCAGTAGTCTTGACTTCTACACCTTTGTCTATACATATTCCAGCACCACGACTTCCTTGATCATCTAAATTATTAGAATTAGATTGAATACTAAATAATAATGTTACGTGCCCACCAACTTTGATAGTGAAACTATTGGCTTGCATTATAATGCCCTATCTGTAATCAGCGATAAATTACATTGTTTTATGACAATGCAATTTTTAATTGTTCGCCAAGTGAATCAAATCTAGATTCTAATTCATCACATGCATGATTAAAAATATCTACTGGAGAAAGTGCCCCATCTGATTCATAGTGTAACACAAATTCACCAGGAATTTCTTCCATAATAATTCCGGATTCACCTTCACTACCGACTCTTTTATCTGTGAATAATAATGCTTTACGAATTGCTTCAACTGTATCTATGTCAGTAACGGCACCTTTTCCAAATATTTTTTCAGTAAGTACTTTACCATCATTCAATTTTATATCAAGACTGAATATGTGTTTTGCAGCTTTTTTATCCTTTAACACAGCTTTAACATTTTGATAAAAGCCTACACCAGCAGCAGGTGCCCATTTTGCATGTTCTACACCTCTACCCAAACTAGCGTATGCATAGAACTCTATGTATTGTCCTTTAGCGAGAAGTGTAATTGGGATATCTCTACAATGTTCAGGAATTTGTAATTTACTATCTCCTAATACATTTAAATCTCCAGCGGAGACGCTTCTGAATTCTTCTTCATCTTCTTTTCCCGGACCTTGTACAGAACAATGATAGATAATACGGCTTGCAGGAGATCCCCATTTATCTTCTGGAATTCCTTGATTTGCAGGATCATCTTTAGGAAACACAAAATCCTCAAAAAAAGTAGGAATTGGTAATAATGCTAATCTGTGAGCAACCACTTCATCAGAAACTGAACTTACAGACTCAAATCGTTCTCCGTTACTATCTGGGTCTCTTACTCCCATTTCAAATCTAACTTTACTAATTGCCATTTTAGGAACATCTGTCATTATTGCTCTTCTAATTGAATTTACATTTGATACATTTGTTTCGCCTAATAATAATGTAATAGTGCGTTCATCCTGTGAATATATTTTTACTTTCATATTATTCTCTCCTTATACACGTCTTCCACGTCTTCCACCCTTTTTCTTAGTACCATCATGGGCTATAGGGGTAACATCTTCAATTCGAGTGATGGTCATCCCTGCACGAGTTAATGCTCGAATTGCCGCTTGAGCACCAGGTCCTGCACTTGTGGATTTATTTCCACCAGGTGCCCTGTAACGAATAATCAATTGTGTAAATTCTCTTTCTTTAAGCATATCAGCCAGCATTTCAGCAGCTCTAGTAGCTGCGAATGGCCCACCAGAATCTTTTGAGGATTTTACTACTTGTCCTCCGCTACATTTTGCAATTGTTTCAGCACCAGTCAAATCAGTTGCTGTAAGTAATACGTTATTGTATGAGGAAAATATGTTTACTATTGCTCTACGACTCATTCTGCATCACTCTCCCCCTCACCTTCTTCATACGTTGCTTCACTTGCTCTACCATCGATTATTGCCCTTAAAACATGAGATTCATCATTAAGTTTTGATGATAAATGATATTCAATTAAATCTTCTTCTTCTCTTGAAATTGTATAAGAGGGAATTGTAACTTTTTGTTCAGCAACTGTGATATGCCCATGAGTAACTAATTGACGTGCTTGCTTCATAGATGAAGCTAGACCTTTAGCATAAACACGAGCCTGCAACCTTCTATTCAGTATATCTTCGACACCCAATGTAAGAATGTCGTCTATTGATGATTCATCAGAAAGAATTCCTTTTCTAATTAAAGAGTGTAATAAATCTTCTTTTTCTTTAATCGAATGAGGAGTTGAAGCGTCAACTCTTCCAATTAACTTCATGGCTTGCTGTCTTATTCTTCTTAAATGAGATCTTGCTTTCCAAATTTCCTTCATGTTTTTTAAGCCATGTCTAGCAGAGATATCATGCTCCTCCTCGATTCTAGCTTTCTTCCATGGATGTTTTGGAGTATCGAATTTTGGTCTTGAAAATTTTGGATGTCCCATATCATATCACCTTAGTTATTTTTTCTTAACTCCAAGAGTAAGGCCTCCACGACCATTTGAACGTCCGCGTTGTCCACGTACTTTTTGACGGTTAGCATGTCTAATTCCTCTATATGTCTTGATAGATCTGAGTTTAGTGATATCCTCTTTATGAGTAAGCTGTAGATCTTGACCAAATAAATGTAATTCGTCCCCACTTTCTTTATCCCATTGCCTGTTTAACATCCATAATGGTGCATTCATCGCATATTCTTCAATTGTATTTCGAAGTAAGTCTTGTTCTTCAGGTGTTAATTTTCCAGTTAATTGGCCTGGAGATAATCCCGAAAGGCGACAAATAGTTGCTGATGTACGTGCTCCAATACCATTAATGCTAGTAAGGGCGGCAGAAAGTCTTTTCAAACCATCTAAATCAGTATTCCTCAAACGTATAATATATGAAAAATCATCGCCAAGTTCTTCTTCATCTTTCCTCGCCATTTTAGTTCCTCATTTTCCGCCTCGGATGGTAAATCCATTTGTTTGCGAAAGCGTCCCACCGTCCACCCCTATTTGAAAGGCGCGATTATTTACAAATTATTGGTCAGTAGAAAAAGAGGCTTTAATTTAAATTTTAACACATATTGCGAGTGTATTATTTGGCAATTTTACTACAAATCCTACCCCTCCCGTATCAATCAAACTCCTATCTATTCTTGATTGGAAAACAGGTTGTAATTCAGGAGATATTTTAAGTCTCAAAGTCAATTTCATTAATTCTAATTTTTTAGATAATTCGATTAAAGGTTCAACACCATCGTTGATGTCATGAGGGATGATTGCTCTAATTATTCCGGATTCAAAAACCAACCCCCGATTTTCATCATTTATTACTAATTTATTAGGATGGACGAATAAAGGCCTGCGCCCCTCTTTTCGAATCCATTGCCCGCTATGATTGTATAATTCTAACCATGCATTTTCTAAGCCACTAGCAATTAATGCAGGATCAATTATTGATAAAAAATCATCAACCTTTACATCAGTTTTTTGAGGTGCTATCATTTCATGTTCCCATGGTAAATTCTCCGATTCAATAATTGTGCTGTGCTCAATTTCTTTTGGATAATTTCGCACATATCTTGATTTCATATTTTTTGTTGCTGCTGCTCCTAGCCATACACTCAATCTATCCACCCTTCCCCTTCCTTGTGAGGACCATTCCCATGTTTGCTCAAAATTTGGTAAAATTCTTTCTAAATTATTCTTTAATTCATCGCATTGTGCCTTTGATAATCTTGGTGATAAATCAAGGATAATTCCCCCTTCATTTTCTATTAATAAATCTTTCCAAGTTTCTATTGCTTCAATTGGGGGGGGCATCATTTCTGAAATTGTATGTGATTGAACATCAGTGGGCCTTGCAGGATCAAGATGTATTAATGAAAAACGGATATTTTCATCAAGTATAATTTCTGATTTTTGCAAACAATCCCCTACAATTATTCTTGATTTTTCAAACAAGTCCTTTTTTAAAATCGATTTTAGAGTATTCGTAGCTATTTCTGCTCTTTTCAAATCGATTTCAATACCGATACAGGGAGCATTTAGTTGAGATGAATATGCTGCTAATTGAATTCCAGATCCACAAGCTAAATCTAAAATAAATCCTTTTTTCAAATCTAGTTTATTTACCCGATAAGCACGTTCTGATGCTATAATCCAAGGAGTCGATAATTGTTTTAAAACACCATTAAGGTGTGTATCTGGTTGATTTTTATTCATGTCATCACCTAAATAGCATTATTCTGCAATATCTGAGAGTTTTAGTAGTGATTCAAACGGGATTCCTGCATTAGAAAATGCTTGTTCTCCTCCCTCTTCTCTATCTAAAATTGCTAAAACCCCTAAAACATTACATTTAGTTGTTGAAGTAATCATTTTAACTGCCTTAATTGCGGATCCGCCTGTCGTAGTAACGTCTTCTAGTACTACGATGTCACCACCATTTCCTAATGAATAACCTTCAATACCTGGAGGATTAGAGGTTTTTCTTCCACCTCTTCCTTTAGGTTCCTTTCTAACCATGAACCCTTTTCTTTTGGAACCTTTTGATGATTTAGCATTCCCGGTAATTGCAATCGCAGTTAGCGGAACAGCACCTAATTCTAGCCCCCCTACAAAATCTGGTTCTAATTCATCCAGATATACTTCCATTAATTCCGCTAATAATGTAGCACCTTGAGGATCCATCATTAATGGCTTCATATCAAAAAAATGACTACTAGTACGCCCACTTGCTAATGTGAATTCGTCATCATCACCCTTTAGATAAGATAGATTTTTCACCATTTCCACTAATTCTTTCCACCTTGGATGATTACGAATTTTGTCTTGAACACTCATATTGATGTACATAGGGAGTAGGACCATGTCGTTAAATCTTGTCCGAAAATAGTATTCCTCATAAGGTATCGATTTCAAGAGAGGTTGTGAGTACAAATTCTACGGCAACATCACGTCTGCGAAGACAGGTGGAAAAGTATGAATTTAACTTGCTTCAAGCCACTAAGAAATGTTATGAAATCGCCGAAATTGAACGAAAAAAGGGATTGGATTACTCACTGGACGTAGAAATCCCACGGGCTGAAGATTTAGCAGGAAGAACAGAAAAATTACTTGTGGATTATTTAGATGGCTTAGAAATCGCTGAAAAAATAAGAGAAACTCTTGAGGAGACAAACAAAGACCGGGAAACAACCGCAATAAAAATGTCAATATATGTGGCTCAAACATTATTAGAATTAGAAAAAGATCGAGAAACATGTGCAGATGTAGCATTAAGGGTAGGTTTAGCGATATTAACTGAAGCAGTACTAGTGGCACCACTTGAGGGAATAGCCCGTTCTAGAATTTTAAATAATGTTGACGGGAGTGAATTCCTTAGTATCTATTTTACTGGCCCAATTAGAGCCGCTGGAGGAACAGGACAGGCTTTAGCAGTATTAATTGCAGATATGATTAGAAGAGAATTAGGCATTGATCGTTATGTTCCAACCATGCCTGAGATTGAAAGGGTTAAGGAAGAATTTGGACTATATCGAGTCGGATTACAGTATAAACCCACACCAGATGAAATAGATCGTATTGTTCAAGCCTGCCCTGTAATGATTAATGGCGAATCTACAGAAAAAGTTGAATGTGCAGGATATGCAAGAGTACGTAATATCGACGATTCAAGAGTAAGAGGAGGGGTGTTGTTAGTTATTGGAGAGGGATTATGCCTCAAGGCACCTAAGTTACGTAAACATACCGAAAGATTAGGCGTTACGGGTTGGGATTTTATAACCGAATTCGCCAATAAATCATCGACAGAATCAAATGAAGTTTTGTATTGGTTTGATGATGAAAAACTTTGGATCTCTAGTGGTTTAGATAACACATTTATTCAAGAAGCAAAAAAACATCAAGGAATTTGGAATCCAAATAAAAATGCATGGGGTTTTTCATTAGAAAAAGAGAAAATAATATTAAATATTGCAGAGAGTGTATATCTTAGTAAACCGAAATTTAGATCTCTTAAGATAGAGAAAATTTGGAAATATATGAATGATATCATTGCGGGAAGGCCCGTCTTGGGAGACCCCTCTACCCCAGGAGGATTTAGATTAAGGTACGGCCGATGTAGAACATCAGGTTTAGCCGCTGGGGCAATTAATCCCGTTAGTATGTATGCTTTAGATGATTTTTTAACGGTTGGAACACAAATGAAAATCGAAAGACCAGGTAAGGCTACAGCAATAACTCCTTGTGATGAAATAGAAGGGCCTTGGCTATTGCTAGATGATGGGAAGTTTAGCAGATATGACACAGAGCCTGAATGGATTAAGGTAAAAGGGCAAGTCATCTCAATATGGGATGCGGGAGAGATATTACTTGGTTATGGAGAATTTTTAGAGAATAACAAATCATTAGTTCCCGCGGGATATGGAATGGATAGATGGGCTTCTGAATTAATTAAAAATTTGGATACAGAAACCAAATTAAATATATTTTCTAATATCATGTGTATTTCTAGAACCGATTTGCCTGAGGGGATGCCTACCTTATCAACAGCAATAGGAAGATTATGGGCGAAAAAACTACGTTCAATGAAGCTTGATTGGGAACAAACAATTAAAATTTCAAAGGAATTCAAAACATCATTATGCCCACCGTTTAATTTATGGTGGAAAGATTTACCACTTGAATGGATTTCTACACTCGATGATTTAGTAAAGGATTGTACAATTGAAAAAAGAGAGAATGGGAAATTGAGGTTGAGATTTAGTGGTGCTTCTAAAAAGTGGAATAAAAATAATATCCCCAAACCAGGAGGAGTAATCCCAAATAGTATTCCTCCTGGTAATACTCATAAAATAGATGAATGTATAGATGGAAAAGAAATCCTCCAAGATAGCCAACGTATGATTCATGGAATTACTAAATCAAGTTTAATGGTGCTTGGAATTGAACATATGCATTTTGAGAATGATATTATTGCAATTAATGGCTGGGAAGCATTATTGGATGGATTAGGGTATGCAACTGAAAATTTACAAGATTCAAGTAAACCAAGAAAGATAGTAGATATTAATGCACATTGTGTGGAACGAATTAGACTTTTAAAAATAGCTTATCAAATAGTATCCAATGAAAAAGACCGTTTGACGGCTTTAAATGAGCAGAAAAGAATTGTAAGAATACAATCCGAAACAGAAGCAAGACAACAAGGAAAAGGAATTTCAGAAACAGTTGAGTTAGGATTACAAGCAATGTCAAAAATTGTGGATGCTGGTTCAGAAGATCATAATGCATTATCAAATGCAGAGATTCTAATTGATGAGCATGAATATATGAATTCTTTATGGTTGATTAAAGAATGCAGTCAATTAAGAATTGAAGATGGTGCGGGAACTAGAATAGGATGCCGAATGGGTCGCCCAGAAAAAGCGGCCCCAAGAGTAATGAAACCTGCATCACATACAATATTTCCCTTAGGTGCTAATGGGGGTCCTCAAAAATTACTTGGAGTTGCAGCAGCACAAGAAAACTTAAGGGTCTCTTTAGGATCAAGAAAATGTACAAGCTGTAACGAAATGTCTCCCTCGATAAAATGTACCAACTTACGTCCTGATGGAGATCTCTGTAATGGTAAAACAATACAAACCGAAGTAGAAAAAACTTCTAATAAGTTTGCAAATAGACGTAATATTTCAGTTAAAACGGTACATTTGAAGCGAGATTTAGAAAATGCCAGAGTGAATTTAGGATTGGATAGATTACCTTCAAAAATTAAAGGTATGAAAGAAATGATTACAAAAAGTAAAATCCCTGAACCATTAGAAAAGGGAATATTAAGGGCAAAGTACGATTTACCAGTTTTTAAAGATGGAACAATAAGATACGATATGAGCGATGTACCATTAACTCATTTTACACCATTAGAGATTAATACTCCATATGAAAAGTTAGTTGAATTAGGATATACTCATGATATACACGGCTCACCATTAATATCTAGTACACAATTAGTTGAATTATATCCTCAAGATTTTGTTGTTAGTAAAAACTGTATCGAATTTCTTAGTAGAGTTGCTAATTTTATTGATGAATTATTACAACGCTATTATGGAACTGAAAAATTTTATCAAATAAATAACATTGAAGACATAGTTGGGCAATTAATAATTGGATTAGCACCACACACTAGTGGAGGTGTATTAGGGAGAGTTATTGGTTGGTCTGACACATCAGGAGGTTATGCCCATCCATTATTTCATGCAGCGAAAAGAAGAAATTGTGATGGCGATGAAGATTGCATTATGTTATTAATGGATGGATTACTTAATTTTTCTAGGCAATTATTACCAAATAGAAGAGGGGGTTTAATGGATGCACCTTTGGTATTAACTACAAGATTAAACCCTCATGAGATCGATAAAGAAGCATTGAATGTAGATGCGGCTTGGAATTATTCTGCAGAATTTTATGAAGCAACTGATAAAATGCTACATTCCAAAGAAATAGAAGAAATGATGGGAACAGTTACATCGCGTTTGAAAGAAGGGCAATTTGTTGCCCTTCGAGGACTAGGATTCACACATGGGACAGAAAACCTATCTAGTGGTCCATCTCTTTCATCCTATAAGACATTAGAAACAATGAAAGACAAAATGAATGGGCAATTAGCATTAGGCCATAGACTAAGGGCAGTTGATGTAAGCCGTGTAGCATCTACGGTCGTCAGATCTCATTTTTTACCAGATTTAAGAGGTAATCTATTAGCATTTACCCGACAAAAAGTACGTTGTACAAAATGCGGGCATTCATACAGACGTATGCCATTAGCTGGAAAATGTATTTCAAAAATTACATTCGAAGGCCAAGGTTTGCGTAAATATGATTCAAAAAGTAGCGTACAACAATATTGTGGAGGGGGGCTTGCATTAACTGTGTCCCAAGGAGCAGTTAGGAAATATATCGAAATCACCAGACATGTAATTGAAACATATGGGGTAGATCACTACACCAAACAAAACGTAGAATGGCTTGTATCTAGTACAGATTCATTATTTAATAATGATAAGTCAAAACAATTGTCATTATCTGATTTTCTTTGATTTTCTTTGATTTTCTTTGATTTTAATGTATTTAGAACACTTTATTAAGCTATAAAACAATACTTTAGAGATAACTTGCATGGGATATAGTCAAGTACTATGTTTATTGCGAGGTATAATTATGGCACAAGGAGTCGTAAAGTGGTTTAATAGAACAAAAGGGTTCGGATTTATCGAACAAGAAGATGGAGCAGATTTATTTGTGCACACATCTCAAGTAGAAGGACAGATCGAAGATGGCGATACTGTTGAATTCGAAATAGGAGAAGGTCCAAAAGGACCTAATGCAATTAATGTTAAAAAAGTAGAGTAAACAAATAAATTCAAATTTATTTCTTATCATAGTTTTTCTTTAATGTAGCCCACCATGGAAGAGTGGTATTTTCAGGAGCAGCAATAATATTGCCGCTTCTTTTTGCCATGCTTCGAGTTAGTTTTTCGTAGAAGAGGTCAGCTAGTTCTCTAGCATTATTTTGCGGCATTTGTAATTCAAATGCTAACTTTGCAATATCTAGTTCTTCTCTCGGATTATTAAATACAGAATGCACTAATTGTCTTTCTTCATAATGAACAAAGTCATTTTCAATTGTAGATGATGCTTTATTTTTAACATGTTGATGTAAAGCGATTAAAGCGTCACGCTGCTCATCTAATTGATTTAATGATTCTTCAAGATCACTTAATAGAAATATTGCTTCATCAATCCCTATTTTTTTCCTTCCCGAAAGAGACTCTGCTATTTTTTTAGTATTTTTAGGTAAGCGATTACTAAGTCTCATTGGCCCCCCCTTTGGTAATTGCCTTTGTTCTAATTTAAACAAATCAGGGCCTAAATCGATTCTGATACTAAATGATTTTTGAACCGAGTATATTCTTTTTGCAGGACCCTTTGAACTTGGTACTTTTTCGGATTGTACCATTTCAGATTTTTCTAATAAAATAAGATGTTTTGTAATTGCTTGTTGTGATACACCTATTTGTTCAGCTAATTGATATGCATAATGAGGTTCCCTAACCAAGCGTTGCAGAATCTCTCTTCTTGCCTTATTTTCTAATAATGATAACATTACATCAACGTCTTTCACTAGTAAACCCGAAGTTACCTAGGGGGGGGTAGGTTAAAAACCACTCTAATATTTTTTAACCATCCCATTCTTTCCAAGTTTCATTGGGCTTCTCCTCAGGGAAATCTATGACATTGGGCAGATCTTGTTTTTTAATTTCGACTTTAGTTCTTTTTTGTATATTTGTTTGATCGGGGCGATCTGTAAACGGAGCAGGGATTGAATCTTGTTCCAATTCATTTTCTATTTTTATTTTCAAATCATCTTTCATATTTTCATTACCGTGTATTACACGATATAATTCATCACTAGTGGGAATTCTTTCTTGAAACTGTAATAATTCCATATGAGTGGCATTTTCTGGATCATTAGTGATTAATTTTATATTCAGTGCTTTTGGATTAGGTCTATTTATTACAAACCATATAATAATTACTGGTATTAGGCAAATAGAAGTTAAACAACTTAATATTGAACCAATAAAAACATCATTTTCCGTGAACGAATTAAATATTTCACTTTCATTAACAAGCCAAATTTTTTGCCCTGCTGAATTTTGTAACTCCACTTCATGTTCTTCACTAAAGACCCAGGTGGAAACAGAATCATAGGTATCTCCCTTTTCAGAGAATAAAGAAATAATTATTGAAGTTGAATTAGGCTTCAGATCATTTTGACTTTCTCTATCAATAAGTAAAACCTCATTCTTATTTATTTCATTACTAGATTTCACGAATACAGTATAGATATTTTCGGGGTACAGTGTAATAATTTCGGATTCATTATGTTCTAAATCAATCATATGAGATAAATGATTTTTTTCAGGATTAAGTAAAGTTTCAAAATTTTCATTTTGTGTGGAAATCCCAATTAGAGGGACTATAAGAAAAAATACAAAACAAATCAATAGCACTTTGGTAGTTTTATATGACCAAGTTGTTGGTTGTTTTGACAAATCTTCCATAATATCTCAAGATGTTTTTTATCAAGCCAATCCTAATTCTGCTAATTTTTCAGGTAAATATGTATCAGTTACGAAATCTAAACCATATTTTGCTAAAGATTGTTGTTCTGCTTTTTTACCTAATTTTAACATTGTATTAATTTGTTCTTGCCAGTACCCATCTGCGAACCTAGGGTCACTTAATTCTGATTTTAATGCTTCAATATCTTTGCTTGAAAGATCATCAGATGGAAGGTCGTATGCAACTATGTCATCAGCGGTAACTCCTAGGTAAGTAGCACTTGGAGTGGCCAAATATTCAGAGATATGAGCCGTTTTAATAGCTCCATAAGCAATAGATCCAAAGATTCTAAATGACCATGGATCACCATCAGCAAAGACTACAACGGGTAGATTCCATTCTTCATTCATACGTTTTAATATACGTCTAGTTGAACGTGCTGGTTGGCCTTTTAAATGTACCAAACCACAACGATATTCTTCATCGAATCCATTTTCAATAAGCCTATCAAACATCCCTCCAGTTTCTATTGCCATAAGGAAGTCGATATCGTGATCTAAGAGTTCTATTTTCTCTTTTTCTACATTATACGGTACCCCGTACCCTGAATCGCCAACATCGTCTCTTGCATTTATTTTCATCCATTCTCCTCGTCTATTCAATTCATTAAGTGTGAGGTTACCGATAATTCTGGAACCATCTTCTTCAGGCCTTAATCTGAAATCTTCTCTCATCGAGGTAGTTATTATTTCTAAATCCTCTGCTAAATTATTTGACTCATTTTGTGTGGAAAATTTTCCATGTCCCCAACCTTCAGAAATATAGTACATTTCTCTGAGAGTAGATGATTTTCCACTATCGATCATTTCATCAATAAATTCAACCATGTGGAGGGCCCTTAGAAGGTTTTTTGCACTCCCAAGGCTTGACGCATCTCTCGTAGATCTCTTTTTTCCATATTTGTATACACCTAGCTTTTTATCAAAATCAATATTTAATTTTGTTCTAACGGGGAGAGTCATTGAGGGGGTTTCACCTTGTTCTAACTTAGTATACATCTCTTGTACAATTTGATGTAAAGCCGCTTTTGTATCGGCATCTTCTCTTCTTTTACTCATTCATCTTCACCTCCATCAAATAATGTGGTTTGAAAACTTTCTTTTTGTGATTCTTCAATCGTTGAATTACTAATTATTGCTCTTGATGCAACATTGCTTATTGTTTCATCAACGTCATCAAGAACTTCTAAATCGCCATCTAATTCTTCAACTCCTTGTTTTTTCATCTCTTCTAAGATCTTTTCATCAAGTTTACTTGCACCAATAACTTCAGCAGATCCTCGATAAAATACTTCAGTATCAGTCCAAGATCCTTTTTCTAAATTATCTAATCCATATTCAATAATTGCTCTTTCACCAGGTTGTAATGTTTCTATTTTCCAAGCCCACAATCCTGTAGTCTCTTTTCTACCTCCTCTTTCATTATCAATCATTATAGCACCTTGTTTTTCTGGCCAATTCATTAGTATTGTGTAAGATCTTGGGCGGGAAGTATAATTGTATAGCGTACTATGTATTCTTGTTGTTTTTGTTTCTTTATCCCAAGAGGTCGTTTGCTCCAAAATTACAGCATTCATAATTTTTGAAATCGTTGATGAAAGTTCAGGAACAGGTTTTCCCAAAAGAGAAGAAGCCTTCTCTGCGATTGCGGGCAATATATCATTTATCAGGTCAAATTTTTCTTGTGCTTTTGCCATTTTCTTTTTCTTTTTCATGTGTCTCCGCAAATGCCGGCCTAATTCTAACAATGCTTTTCTTATCTCTAACATAACGTCTTCATTAGATGCTACAGCCTCTTTTGCTTCACTGGTAAATTGAACATTAGTGCTTGCCAAATGTACCAAAATTGTGGCAGGCCCCTTAGGTACGCCCTTTCCTCCAGATTGATCAAGGCCATATTGCCTCCAATCAATAGATGAAATTGCTTGAGTAAGTAAACAACCTCCTTGTTGATACATTAAAGGTACACGGTTTGCAAATCTTAGTAATTGTACTTGTTGATCTGATGGAATACCCCCTCCAAAAATCAATCCCACTTCTATTTGGTATGGATTTCCTGAAGTAACTCTCGGATTTCGTGTTAAGGTAGTTACAAATTTTGAATCAATTGTTTTTGCAAGTCCTTTTTTTATTAATAAATCTTCGATTGGAGATAAACAATTTGTAGGAGGGGGTAAGAATTTTACTTCAGCGCATGCTTCAAGTAAACTATTTATTTGTTCAGTTTTTAATAATTTTGGTTTTGCACCATCTGAAATATTAGCTCTATCGCATGCTTCTTTTGCAGCACGTGAAGATACACCACTAAAATTCTGCCTTAAAAAAGAGGTAAGTTTTCTTTCATCAGAATCTTTCAACATTCTTTGTAATTGTCCAAGGTGTATGCCGTGAGGATGTGGTTTAATTGCTTTGACAGGCGCAGGGAGGTTGTTTGTCGCTCTTTTCCAATCATATGAAATTTCTACTTCTCCGTCCGAATTTATATATTTGAATCTTATACTTGCATGTGGATTCACTATTGAAGTCATTTTAAGATATTGAATAATCGACTGGCTCCCCCTTTGAAATTTAGCTTTCATTTGAGTTCTAATCATAAGCCCATGTTCTACAATTTCATCATTTTCGGTCCAAATCACACGCTCTTGACTATATTTAACAGCCTTATTTTTTCTAGTATCAATGCCTAAATTCACTTCTGTCGCAGTACTTTCAGAAGAGATTTTGGATTTTACATATGTTTGTTTTCCTGTTGTTAATTGAGAGTACATAACTACTCCAGTAATTCCAATCCCCTGTTGTCCCCTTGATTGACGAATTGCATGAAACCTACTACCATATAGTAACTTACCAAATACATTTTCAATAGATTTTTGTGGAATACCAGGACCGTTATCGATTGCAATTAATACCAACTGATCATTTGCTTTTGGAACACGTTGAATTTCAATAGAGATATCAGGCAAGATTCTTGCTTCTTCACAGGCATCTAGTGAATTATCCACAGCTTCTTTTACAGCAGTAATTATTGCACGAGGTAATGTATCAAATCCTAAAAAATGTTTATTTTTCTCAAAAAATTCAGATATAGCAATTTGTTTTTGATTTGAAGCCATTTTTTCTGCAATACTCATAACTACCAACTCCTGCTTTTGGTCTTGCTATGTCATTATGACTTAGGACCATCCGCCGTAAAGTAGACGTGTATCTTCACGGCTAATAATAATTTAATTTCAAATCAATACCTAAGCACCGAATATGTATCATTTAAACAATTTCGGATCATATGATGTTATCTTCCCAAAGAATGCACTTGTGGCTACAGTTAATGGACTTGCAAGATATAACCTTCCAGGTCCAGAACGACCCTGATAGTTTCTATTAATTGCTGAAACAGTAACTTGTTCAGAGTTTATAGAAATTCCTGGCCCAGCACCAATACAAGCACCACACCCAGGGTTGATAAGTTTCACACCGACTTTTTCAAAAATATCAGTCCAACCCCTTTCTTCTGAAACTTTCTTAACCGCCCTAGACCCATATTGAATATAAAAATCAACACCTTCGGCAACTTTCATGCCACACTCATCTGCCTTTCTACATACTTGTGCATAATATTCAAAATCATCTTCTTTTCCAGCAGTACAAGATCCTCCGTATGCAATAGTAATATCCACATCACCAATATTTTCAATTAGTTCTCCATTTGTTGGATCTGAAGGGATTCCTTTATCTGGATCTCCGGGATGTGCAACCATGGGTTTAATTTCATCTAAATTTATTTGGTGGATCCCTCCATCATATGTTGCACCTTTATCGGGATTAATAATACGGGATTTCATATCTTCATACGAAATATCTCTTCTTTCAGATAACCATTCTAATGTGACTTCATCGGCTTCACAAATCCCTGCTTTAGAACTACATTCTGTAGCCATATTACACAATGTTGCTCTTTCATCCATCGAAAAAGAAGTAAGCCCTGGGCCACCAAATTCAATTGAACGGTCAAGAGTTAATTCCTGACGGGCATGATTCCATAAGATGTATAACATTACATCTTTAGCAGTACATCCCGAATTTAATTTCCCAATTAATTCAAATCTTATGCTCTCTGGAACCTTAACAAAAGTAAAACCTGAATATATTAAACTTGCATATTCTGTTGCACCAACTCCATAAGCTAGGGCATTATTTACTCCCCCCATGCAGGTATGGCTGTCAGTCGCCTGAATAAAATCTCCAATGTCAATAAATTCTTCTCTAGCAACTTGATGGCAAATCCCAGGAGATATTCCGTCCGTTGCAGAATAATCCCTGACGCCGGTATGTTTTTGGAATTCAATTTGCAAATCTCTCAACTTCTCAATTTTTTTTACGAATGGTTGAAACTTAACAACATCTGTTGCATAAAGAAGATGATCTTCAAAAACTGCAAATTTTTTGGGTTCAGTTAAATTATACCCTTCACCATATTCATTTTTTAAAAATTCATGTACCTGAGCAGTTGTGAATTCATGACTATATCCTCCATTTACTTTAGCAATCACGGCATCCCCTGGTTTTACAAATTTTTGAGTTTCCGAATTTACAAGATTTTTAGCTATTATTTTTTCAGCCATTGTCATTTTACGAGAATTGGTTTGATTTAATGGGAGTTTTAAATCTCCTGTTTTTAATTTATTTGCAAAATTAAACAACCCCCCCGATTTAATAATTTCTTGTGTGACAGAATCATATTTTGAAATAAAATCATTTAATTTAATTTGTTCACCGTTTTGCAACCTCTTTAAGATTTTATGATCTCCCATTAATTGACCTAGGTTGATATTATTCCTTTCATGAATTGGAGCAAAAGAGGCGGCTATTACTATTTTTACACCCCCCCATCTTTCACATTGTGCTGCAGTTTCCCTACTGCTTCCCGTACCCTTTCTTTGTCCAGATACAATAACTTCAAACCCACCGTTTAATAACGCATTTTCATCAAATACACGTTTGCCATTTAACATCATTCCAGCATATGCATTTTTAGCAATCTCAGAGGGGAGATGATCAAAACAAACCCAAGCAGGAGTCATCATATCGGTATTGATATCATCTAATAGGTCAGAAACTTCTAAATCATTCATATTTAAATTTAAACCGTCATATAATTGACTTCGAATGAGTTCTAAGTCTTTTGTTAAGAAAAGAACACGTTTCCCGGGCGAAATTCCAATTAAATTAGGTGGACTGGACATTTTGCATTCTCCCCTTGATTAATCGCAAGAGTATCGTCTATTTGACGGTTCATAAGAGGAAGACAGAATAAACCACTGGATAGTAATTCATAACTTAATAAATAAGAATCTATAAGGAGGGTTTAAATATGAGAGGTTAGGGGAGTTTAACTGTTTCTGTAGATATTTAATGAACTACGGAGGTGTATATTATGGCTGAAAGACAAGAAATTGAAGATTTAGTAAAGTGTCCAGATTGTGGAGGCAGATCACTTACAAGAGACGAAAGTCGTGGTGAAGTAATTTGTGATGATTGTGGATTAGTTGTAGAAGATAACGTGATTGATCAAGGTGCTGAATGGAGAGTATTTAGTCCTGAACAAGGTGACCAAAGAGCACGTACTGGCGCACCAATGACTGTCATGTTACATGATAAGGGATTATCTACAGATATTGATTGGCAGAATAAAGATTATTCAGGTAAAACAATTAATTCTAGATACAGATCTCAATTTTATAGAATGAGAAAATGGCAAAAACGTAGTAGAGTAAGTAATGCTACTGAACGTAATCTTGCTATGGCTTTAGCAGAACTTGATAGAATGGCAAGTCGATTAGATCTACCTAAATCAGTTCGTGAAGCAGCAGCTGTGAACTATAAAAAAGCAGTTGAAAAAAGATTAATTCGCGGACGTTCAATTGAAGGAGTTGCAGCAGCAAGTCTGTATGCAGCATGTCGTCAATGTGGAGTTCCAAGAACTTTAGATGAAATTGGGCAGGCAAGCCGTACTGGCCGTAAAGAAATTGGAAGAACGTACAGATTTATGGTTAGAGAATTAAAAATGAAGATTATGCCAACAGGTCCTGAAGATTATATTTCTAGATTTTGTTCAGGTCTTGGATTAGATGCTGAAGTTGAAGCAAAAGCTCATGAATTAATCAAATTAGCCCAAGAGAAAGAACTTACCAGTGGTCGTGGACCAACTGGAATTGCAGCATCCATAATTTATATTGCAAGTGTTCTTTGTGGTAAGCGTAGAACACAAAGAGAAGTTGCAGAAGTAGCCGGTGTTACAGAAGTTACAATTAGAAATAGATACAAGGAACTAATTCAAAATTTGAATATAGAACTTGATATCTAAATTGATCTGAGGGAGGGGAGTATTCCTGAAACCTCAACACCGTGTAAGCGAAGTTGTAAGAGAGGCCGCTAGGGAATCCCTAGTTGTTGCATTAACAAATTCTAAGATACATTGGCCTTTACCGCATCCTCCGCTAATGGACCCAGACTTCCCTGCGATTCATCCAATAGATGCCGAGAAATTAATTGAAAAAACATTGAATTTATTTGATGCAGAATCAATTGTATTTGATAGACATTTACAAATGATAGTTGAAATTATAGTTCCTTATAAAATGTCATTAACACAGGAACCTTTTGAAGAACATGAAAAATGGTTAATTAATCGAAAAACAGAAGTTGCTGAAAGGATATTATTTTCTATATGTACTGATTGGTTTTCAAGGGCATTAGACGAAGCAGTTCCAGATACTGAACGTTGGTGGATTGCAATATTTATGTTAAATGGTTTATGCCAAAAACCTCGGGGACAATCAGTATTTCAAGGATATCATTTACTTGAAAGTATAGCCCTTGCATCTCGCCCAGGTGCATGGCATTCATCAAAGGAAGGAGGCCCTCATGAAATGAGTTGGGATCCTAATGCTCAGGTTCCGAGAATGGGGATTATAGTTCATGAAGTAGGTGTCGAATCAGCATTATGGTTGATGAATAATCTAGAACAGGGAGAAGATAGTAGACGTCATTTATTGGTTGAATGGATAGCATTATTATTGGAACGTCAAGAATTAGTGAAGCCGCTAAAGATTGGAGAGAGAATGCTTAGAGCCGCAGAAGACAATTATGTTGAGATACCAACAAGATTAGCTATTTGCTTACCGCGGTTAATAGAAGCAGATCTAGAGATTGGTTTGAAATTATTAGAAAAACTCTCACTTCGTGAGGAAATTAATGTCCAAAGAAGTTTGGCAGATGTACTTACACGATTATTTAGAAGAATTGAATGGAAGGCATTACCTTATTTAGAAAAAATGCTTCTTTCGGAAGATAAAACAGTTTTAGCTGCTGCCAGTTCTACCGTGGGAGATATTAGATTTTTAGATGAGGAATTATTTGCTGATAAATTAAGTGAATTAAGCACGCATCCGAACGTAATTGTAAAGAGAAATTTAGTTGGGCATTTAAGAAATTACATTACACTTTTCCCTGAAGATAAAAGAGGGATATTTAGTACATTATGGCTTGATGGAGAAGAAATACTTGCAATAAGGTTACGCGAACTATTATTGCGAATGGATGAAGTAAATACAGAATGTTTTGGATTAATCGTAAGTACAATATATCATAAAGAACCTTCAAGTTTATTACCACTTTGGGACGTTTTAGATGTTAGAAGAGCAGAAAGAACAATTCTTTGGAAGAATTATCTAGAAGGTGAGGGTAAATTACCAGAACCTATTTATTCAGATAATTTATGATTTAACCATTCTTTGAAATTTATTTTCATATCATCTCTCTTTAGTGCATGATCAATTTGTGCTTTTAACCACATTTCAGGTCTTCCTGAATCATACCAATCGTGGTCATCTAAATCAACATAATCAAGCCCTCCATCACTTTTCATCCAATGTTTTTGAATTGCTATGGATTGTAATTCCCCAAATTCAGCTACCGGGTATTGTAATAATAATTTTTTAAAATCATCTGTAAATAAATATCTTCCACATAATACACTATTACTTGGCGCATCTTCAATTGCAGGCTTTTCAACAATTTCAATCACTTTACCATTTGATTTTTTCACAACTCCAAATGAGCTTAATTCATGATTAGAAACTTCATGTAGTCCAACTACTGATCGCCCATTTTGATTATATTTTTGAACTAATTTTAATGATGCATTACTTCTTGTATGATTTAAATCTACAGTAGGGGGGAAATGCTTATTCATTAGGATATTATCTCCTAGAAGTACAAGAAATGGACCTTCAATAGAACTTAATGCATAAGATACAGCATTTGCAAACCCTACTTGTTCTTCTTGTATATGTATGTATAAATTCATATCCTCTAAGGGGTTTAAAATTCCGGATGGAATATCTTTTCTTATACCTTGTAAATAATCAATATTTTCACGATTATAATCCAATAAATCCGCAATCCATTTTTTCTGTTCATTAATGACTAAGTGTACATTTTTAATCCCAGCATTTTTAATTTCGGCCATTGCATAATTAATTGCAGGAACATCAATGAGGGGCATGATTTCTTTTGGAACTAGACTAGTTGCTGGTAACATTCTACTACCGATTCCTCCCGCTAGAATAACGGCGTGCTGAGGTCCCATGTTCAATGCCAAAACATAGGATGCTTTCAAGCGCTCGTTATAATTCGGAGATACATGGCAGAATTAACGCCCTCCAAGGATTCAGGTCCACCATGGCAAGGATTAGCAATAATTGGAGCAATATTGGTAGGACAAACATTTACTGACTTTGGTTGGAAAGGACCTTGGAATGATGTTAGTTTTACTCAAGGATCACTTGGATTAATAGGGGGAATATTACTATATCTAGCATGGTTTAGGTGGCATTTTAAAATTGATGGTCTTCTTCCAACTCTTGATAGATGGAAAGACCCGAAAAGAGGTTTAGTAAATTTATTTATTTGTGGGATTATAATGTCTATATTTACATGGCTTGCTGGTGGGCCATTATCTAGTTTATTTCCAAGGCCAAGTGGGATGATTTTAGGATTGATTAGTTTACTTATGTTACTTCAAGTAGGATATGCATGGTTATTTTTAAATAACTATTTTTCAGAAGAAGAATAATTATCTCATACCTGGCTTCCAGAAGCTTAGAGGTTCTGGAGTTTTTCTTTGTACAGCACGTACAGCTAAGTGATCAGCCCTTTCATTCCATTTATGCCCTCTATGTGCACGTACATGTCTCCAAGTTAGTCTCTGCTGTGACGAGACTTCTTTCCATAATTCTTGAACTGTTGCGGCCAATTTTTTATTCGCCTTCGCTCTCCATGCTCCACTAGCAATGTTTCCTGCATATGTTGAATCTGTACATATTTCAACAACATGTTCTCCATCATTCATTAGTAACCATCGTAATGCATAAGCAATTGCAGATAACTCACCAGTATTATTAGAACCAACTTCAGCACCCATATATTCGTTTAAACTCGGTTCAGTAATAACTAATCCTGATTTTTCAAAAATGATTTCTCCCTTTCCTTTTCCTAAATGAGAATCTCCTTTAATAACTACAATTCCCCATCCTGCAAGTGTATTCTTAGTAACATTCATGTTTTCTAAACATGAACCATCGACATAGAGGCTATAATATGGAGATTCGATGTCAACTACTCCTTTATTCATTAAGATGAGTTTTATATTCACTTGCAGACATTAAAGAATTTAATTCATCAAGATTATCAATTTTAAATTTAGCAATCCAGCCTTCGACATACGGAGATTTATTTATTAATTCAGGAGTATCCTCTAAATTTAAATTTATAGATAATACTGTTCCAGAAAACGGTAGGAAGACAGGACTAGCACTTTTTACAGATTCAACTATTGTAAATTCCTCATGGCTCTCAAACTGTTCATCATCTTCCGGTAATTCTACATATACAATGTCAGTTAATGCGTTTTGGGCATGATCGCTAATGCCTACAGTTACAGAACCATCATTTTCGACCTTTACCCATTCATGTTCGGCTGTATAGTATAGCCCCTCCGGAATTTCGCTCATGTAACTCCGAAGTCGACCAAGAGCGTCAAGTTTTCGCTTAACTCATTCAGATTCTAATATTGCATTTTCAAATACTTTTTTAGAAATATTTGTAATCACAATGACACTTATTATGGTTGCAATAACTCCTAAAAACATTAAAAACCAATCAATAAATGTATAATTCATGTCTGAAATTCCTCTTTGACTAAATATTACTCTTCCAAGAATTGTCCCATAATATGCATAAACTAAAGAATATACAATGCTTGAAAAATTTGATAATATGAAATTTTTTGTAGAAAGAGGAGATATTGCCAAAACATAATTTAACCATTCATCAGGAATTAATGGACTCAAACGTACTACAAATGATAATTTAAAACCGTCTTTTTCCAATGTATTTTCTAACTCCCTTGTAATTTTATTTTTCATAATTATGTTTGTAATGATATCCTTAAAAAAATATCGTCCTATAAAAAAAGCTAACAATCCTCCAATCATACTTGCTGAAAAATTAATTAATAAACCCAATGAAAAGCCAAAAAAAGCCCCAGTAAATATTTTTAGAATCGGTGTTGGAAATAGCATAACTATCGCTATAGATAAAATACCAAGATATACTATTGGACCCATATTGCCCGAATCTTCAATTAATTGACTAATTGATTCTGTGTTGGCGAAGAGCTGATAACTCATAATAATTGAAAAAAGAAGTATAAGGATTCCAATAATGAATTTCCAAACAAAAAATAATGGTCTTTCAACTTTGACTTTCACCAAATCATTTTTTTTACTTATTAGGGTGGTTTTAATTGACATCTTACCCCCCCTATTTACTCCTTAAGGAGTTAGTTTTAACATATTAGCGCTTAAGTAATCGTTAAGGGCAGTGGAATCTGCGCAAAACATGAGAGACGTTTATGGCAGAATATCCTTTCCGATTTAGTACGCCTGATTCTGATGAAGAAGAAACTATTGAATGGATAGATTCTATCCTTTCAGTAATTAGTTCTCAGGGAATTAAAAGGGCAGAGAGGCTATTAATTGAAACAATTCAAGCTGCAAATGAAAAAGGTTTGGAAATTCCAAGGATTGCAACAACTCCTTATCTTAATACAATTCATCCATCTTTAGATTTATTATATCCAGGTAATTTAGAAATTGAAAAGAGATTACATGATATGATTCGATGGAATGCTATGATGATAGTTACTAGTGCAAATAAACACACTGAAGGGATTGGAGGGCATATTTCTACATACGCCAGCGTTTCACATTTATGGGAAGTAGGCTTCAATCATCATTTTAGAGGAAAAGATGGTTCTGATTCAGGCGATCATTTATATTGGCAAGGGCATGCAAGCCCTGGGGTTTATGCTAGAGCTTGGTTTGATGGAAGGCTTAGTGAGGAAAACATACGTAATTTTAGGCAAGAAATAGGCGGAAATGGCCTTTCTTCTTATCCTCATCCAAGATTAATGCCAAATTTCTGGGAATATCCTACAGTTAGTATGGGACTTGGCGCATTAACTGCGATTCATCAAGCTCGCTTCAACCGGTATCTAGAATCTAGAAAACTTGCAAAAACATCAGAATCAAAAATTTGGTATTTTATGGGGGATGGAGAATCAGATGAACCAGAATCACTTTCCGAACTTACACTAGCCTCGAGAGAAAATCTAGATAATATTGTATTTGTAATTAATTGTAACCTTCAAAGATTAGATGGACCAGTTAGGGGAAATTTCAAAATTGTACAAGAATTAGAAGGTAAGTTTAGAGGTGCTGGATGGAATGTAATTAAATTACTCTGGGGTACTATGTGGGATTCATTATTTGAAAAGGATTTAACGGGAGAGTTATCTTCACGATTACAATCACTTGTAGACGGTGATGAACAAAGAATTTTTACAGAAGAAGGTAAAATAATTAGAGAGGAACTATTCAATACTCCGACATTAAAAGAAATAGTTTCTGATATGTCGGATAAAGATCTAGAAAAACTAACTTCTAATCTCGGAGGGCATGATCCAATTAAGATTCATTCGGCTTATGAAGCCGCTAAAAACATCAAAGGTAAGCCTACCGTAATACTTGCTAGAACAGTAAAAGGATGGGGCTTAGGTCCAACATTTGCAGGAAGAAATACAACACACCAAAAGAAAAAAGCAGATGAAGCAGTATTAAAGTGGATGCGAGATGATATTGGGTTGAAATTCACAGATGGCGAATTGAATTCATATCCATTTATTACTCCTGATATGGCTATTTCTGAGATAGAATATTTACAGTCACAAAGAAAAAAACATGATGGTAATGTACCTGAGAGACGAGTTAAAAAAATAGAGCTTGAATTGCCAAATACTGAACTATTTACAGAATTTGATCAAGGAACCCCAGGAAAAAGAGAAGTAAGTACCACAATGGTTTTTGTAAGCTTACTTAAGAAATTAATGAAATCAGAGGAAATAGGTCCTCGGATCACACCAATCATTCCAGATGAAGGTAGAACATTCGGAATGGACCCATTATTTGCAGAATTTGGAATATATTCTCCAGTCGGTCAGTTGTATAAGCCTGTGGATTATAAAGTATTAATGAAATACAAAGAAAGTGATACTGGGCAAATATTACAGGAAGGAATTAATGAAGCTGGGGCAATGGCTACATTTATTGCAAGTTCAGTTTCATATGCTAATCATTCATTTACAACAATTCCCTTTTATGTGTTTTATTCTATGTTTGGTTTTCAAAGAGTTGCTGATTTGATATGGTCTGCAGCAGATGGTAGATCTAGAGGGTTTTTGATAGGTGCGACATCTGGTAGAACTACACTTAATGGTGAAGGGCTACAACATCAAGATGGGCATTCATTATTGATGGCGCACACCAATCCTGCAATTAAGGCGTGGGATCCCGCTTTTTCATACGAATTAAGTACAATAGTAAAACATGGAATTCATGAAATGTATGAATTAGATAAAGATATAATGTATTACCTTGCTGTTTACAATGAAAACTATCCAATGCCAGCTAAACCAAAAGGAGTAGATGAAGGGATTGTGAAAGGACTTTACATGTTACGCAAGGCACCAAATGGAGATGCACCATTAGTAAGATTAATTGGCTCAGGGCCAATAATGTTACAATTACTTTCAGCAGTTGAAAAATTAGAAAAATACGGAGTGAGGAGTGAAATTTGGTCTGCAACATCCTATGGAGAATTACGTAGGGATGCAATGGAATCCGAGAGATGGAATAGACTAAATCCAAGCCTAGAACAAAAAATTTCTTGGGTCGAACAAAACTTAGGTTCAGTAGAGTTGGCAACAATTGCAGTTTCAGATAATATTGCAGCTATTCCAGGCTTAATTCATCCTTGGGTTAAAGGAGATTATGTAACACTTGGGACAGATGGTTTTGGTCGTTCAGATACTAGAGAATCCTTACGCAGATTTTTTGAGATCGATTCCGAACATATTGTATTAGCAGCACTATCTTCTTTAATTAAAGAAAATAAATTAGATAGTAATATTTTCGAACAAGCTAAAAAAGAACTTAATGTTGAATTCAGTTTCTAATTTTAATTAAAAAAAGTCACTTAGACTCGATTGCCCAATATTACGAACCTGAGATGATTTTTCTAATCTTTTGAAGTTTCTTTCAATTCGTGACTCACTAAAATCCCTAGATAATAACCATTTTCTCAAGGGTTCTAAATTTACGGGCCTTAGTTTTAAATCATAATTTTCGTTGATTGGGTGATTAAGGAAAATTTCTCGAACAAGATCTAGATTTTCGGGAACCTCAATTTCTTTTTCAGCACAAATCTTTTCAATAGTTCCTAATTTTTTAATTAATTTCATCCCTGTTTTTGGACCAATACCTTTTATTCCAGGGTGGAAATCAGTCCCAATCATTATTCCTAAATCCACTAATTCCTCTCTAGTAATATCATTTTCTATTAATAATTCATTGAGGATAATTTTTTCTGCTTTAATTGTCCTCCCCATTCTTTTACTTCCATCACTCATCATATTTCGAATTAAGATTGGTGCTCCATATAGTAAAGCATCCCAATCTTGTGTTGCAACTACATCTAAATCTCCTTTTGATGCCATAACAGCTGCTTGAGCTTCCCCTTCTGCTGCTGCTCGAAATGCAGGAACCCCTAATAAATGTAGCATTTCAATTGTTTCTTCTACCATTTCAGGAGTATATCTAACACAACGTTGTGCCCATTTGTGTGCTTCTTTATAATCGCCAATCTCTAAAGCCTCTTTCCATTTTTTTTCAGCATCTTTGCTTGATTGTTTTCTTGAAGCAATTGTTTCTGCCTTCAAGTCTGGATGAGTGCCATCGAAAATAAAAACTGGAATAATACCCTTTTCAAGCAAACCAGTAGTACGGTCAAGGAAACCCATTAGATGGGATACAGGTCTCCCTTGAGAATCTTTTAATGGGCCTCCATCTCCAGTTGCACTCCTATCCCTAATAGAGGTAAGAAATTGAAAAGCGACTAGAAAAGCATCTATCCCTATTTTTTTACCGGCGAGATGATCTAAATCTATTTTGAGAGGATTTGAAAGATCTTTTAGATTACAACCCATTTTTTCACCACCTATTCGACATTTAAGTATTCGTAATCATTATCTAAATACTCTTCTTCAGAGTCATTATTCTTAAATTCGGCATAAATCGCATAAGAAAGCAAACCTATTGCAGGCAATAAACCAATTAGGGGATATAATCTCCAATCTAATTTTTTACCAATAATTGTAATAGATTCTTGAGGAATTACCCATCGGGGGTTTCCTTCGGTTAAGAATACCTTTTGCCCCTCTTTTTGTGTTGCATAATTAGGAACAATCTGATTAATTGCAGTATCATTAACCAATGTAATATTGATTAATACCCCAGTTCCATCACTAGGATCTATTTCAAGTATTGAAAAATATAATTGTAAAATCATACGCCCATGTTTTGATGAGTCTATCTCATTTTCAATAAGTTCTTCATAATTTTCAAAACCCATTGCAAAAATATTTTGTTGCTCTCCGGTATTATTCTTAAGACTATTAGAGAAGATGTATGAATTATCTACCCATAGATTAAAATTATCTTCTGGCAGTAAATCTCCAATAAAAGAACCTTGTTGAGTCTGCATTCCAATCAAATCTGTGATTGAATAAGTATTAGGATCAGTATCAGTGTTTTGATATTTATTAACTTCAATATAACTTATGATTGGAGCCACAAGAATAGGAATTAGTAATGATAATATTAATATTATCGCAGCAGGTATTTTTGCCCAATTTAAAGGAGGACTCATAATTGAAAATACAATAATACCCGCTGTTAATATTATGAACATAATTATCGGCATAACAATGCTATTCGATTGCACTTCTTTAGAGGTAAAACCTGAACCGCTTGTGGTATAAGGAGATCTCCATTCACCATCTACAGGATCAAAGTCAGATTCTGGAATGGGATATACAACTTCTGGCATCATTGGAAATGTTATTGTAAATTCATCTTTCAAATAAAGTGTATAAAAATCCAATGTTCCTGCGGGCTTCTGGAAAGAAATTCTAACATCAAATTCCGCACCTGCAGGAATAATATTATCTGTAAATTTGGCTTGATCAAATACAAATTCATATTTCGCATCATTTCCTTCAGCATTTCCACTTTCCATGTAAATTGATTGTAAATCATTCCCATTCATGCTTAAGGTTACTGTTATATCAGTTCTACAACCGCCTGAATTACATCCAATATTAAGTGTTAGACTTCCAAAAACCGATTCACCTTCAATTAATGGAATCGATTCATTATTTGGGCTACAACTAGAATCCACACACCCTTTAAAAGAAAATTCTCTTGACCCCCCCCCATTATTTGGATTACCAAGAATTGGCACTCCATCTTCAGAAAATGAATCATCAGAATTACCTTCATCAGCATTATTTGCATGATTCCATGTAGGCCATTGGTTTACAGGCTGGTCATTTATTTGCTCTCCAAACATGAAAAGTGTAGATCTTTCAAAACTAAGAGTCCGAACTTCATTAAAACCGGTATTGTCTTGTAAAATAGGACTTTCAGCTTGAGTAGGAACACTTTGAATTACAAAAAATAAGATTAAAATCAGCGCGAGAAGAGTTTGTTTTCTTGCAAACTTTCTACTCCGCATAACCTGTCGATATGTTCTTTAAAAATATACCATTCGTTTGTGTGTATTCCGATAATCTGAGTAATGAGATGTATTACGGTACCTGTGGAGGCAGTATTAGTTGGGAGTGGTTGGCACCCTAGCCTATTTCGTGCAGAGATGGAGATATTGTGTAAAAAACGCCCATTTAGATTTGGAACAAGGGTTTTAGTAGTTAATTCTGAATATGAATTTATTCATAATCTAAATCGTTCTGCAACATTAGATGAATGCTTATCCCCCTTTGGATTAACAACAGACATTACTACTTTGGAATATGTACTTGAAGGATGGATAAAAGATAATAATTTAAAATTAATTTCAGGAAAAAGTATTGCTGTTCGCTGGATTCGTATTGAACGAGGATTTAAGGAGGTTAACGGCCAAAAATTGGCAATGTTTTGTGGCGAAATTTTGAGTAAAATGGGTTGGAAGATTAATTTAGAGACTCCAGATGTTGAATTAATGATAATTTTAGACGGTATATCCGAACATATCTTTTGGGGTAAAAGATTGATATCTAAGCACCCTAGAGGTGGTTGGATACAAAGAGCTGCAACGGAAAGACCTTTTTTCAAACCTATTAGTCTTGATCCAAGATTAGCAAGAGTCGCTTTAAATTTTGTAATTAATAATCCTGATGAAATTATTTGTGATCCAATGTGTGGTACGGGAGGGGTTCTTTTAGAAGGAGCATTATTGAACCAATCGATGATTGGAATTGATCTTGATGAAGAAATGGTTTTGGGTAGTAAAACAAATTTAGAATGGTTAAAAAAGACCCAAAAGAATACAAAATCACAAAGAGTATTTCACGGTAATGCAGTAAAAACAGCAGAGTTATTAAAAAATAAAGAAATTAAAATAGATGGTTTAGTATTTGATCCACCTTATGGAAAGAATGCTTGGAAAAGTGAAGATACTTGGGATTTATTTTCTAATGTTTTATCCAATACCAGAACCGCAGATGGAATTAAATTAGATTCTCGTTTGGTATGTTTTCTTCCAATTTCACCAGGGGTTCAGGGTATTAATGAACCAATATCTGGAGAAAAAGATTTAGGAACTTTTTCAACACAACAACTAAAATCAAAGTTTAATGAAACAGGCTGGGATATCATAAGTATGCATGCAATACCAATTCACGGCTCATTAGCAAGGATGTTGATTTTTGCTATGGCAAATTAATTTTTAAAGGGGAGACTTGAAAAACAATTCGATTATCCTTTAGTTTGGGCGCATGGGGTAGCTTGGATATCCTGTCGGGCTTCGGATCCGACGACGCGGGTTCGAATCCTGCTGCGCCCGCTTCGAACGTACTTTTTAGCACCTTTTTACTCCTAAATGTGACAACTATTTCCTTGCTTTTTTCAACTGCTGACGCCCGTTTTCACTATTCTTCTTCATTTCCGATCATAAAATCAATCATTTCAATTTGTGATGTTTTTTCTTTTAGAGAATTTTCAAGTAATTCTAATATTTCTTCTGAAGTGTAAGCAGCTAGTGCACTCTGTCTTAGTTTCTGACTATCAAGAATTGATTGACACGCACCCCATAGTTTAGATTCGTCATAGGGAATGAATTCATTCTTCATTATTGGAAGAATTTCCTCTATATTAATTTCATATCCACCAATAATTGAATTCATATTGATGACATGCTCAGTCCAAGAAATTACTAGATTCTCCCAACGTCTACTCTCTATAATGCCCTTAAGTGCAGGTAATACTTCAATTTCAGCCCTCACATACAGTTTTCCATCTGGATATTCCACTGAATATAATTCTACTAATTCATCAACAGATGGAAAAACCTCATTAAATTCTTCCGCAGGTAGGGCCGCAGGAATAATTTTTAAAATCTTGAATCGAGTCTTTCCGCATGCAGTGAAAAGTAGGTTAGTTCCTTGTTCACTAACGTTTTCAGCTATGGTAAGGACACCATATTCGGAGGGAGGAGTCCACCCATCAATATCCTCTGATAATTGATTGGCGGCTACATATCCAAAGGGTAAATTATCTAGTAAACAATCATCAAGCATTTGCTTGTATCTTGGTTCAAATACCCTTAAGGGTTCTTCAGTTAGAGGAAATAAACCCATTGGAAGTATGAATAAAGGTATCACTTTTCTTTCGCTCATGAATATCCTAATTCAGTTATACACTTGAAACATTGTCATACCTTTGACTACAAAACATATTGAATTATAGATCTAAATTTTATTATTATTTTTCATTAGTGTTTCTAATTTAATCCATTAATTCTTGCAAACCTAAACGATTTGATGCATAAGAAAGTATAGGTCGAACCTGTCAAAAATAGCATCAACTGTGACCCCGATGCATAATTTAAACCATCAGACATTACCATGAAGAAGCGAGTACCACCAATTGCGCACAATAATCCGAAAGAAACTGCAATATGCATCCATAATTTACGTTTTTCTGGTACTTTTAGTGCCATAAAACCAGAAAATAGCAAAGGTAATCCTAATATCGAGGGGAAGTAAGAAGTAATTGAATTAGAATTTGAAAGTTGAGATATAATAATTCCCCACAAAATTAAAAAAATTCCAAAACCAACTGTAATAGTTCGCATTGATTGTCCTGCTACTTTATACTCCTCACTCATGAATCAAGTTGACTCTATTAGGTAAATCAATATTCTCTATTAATTTGAGTCATGGCCAATTTTCTGAAGGCCATGAATTTTTGCACCAACGTTCTAAACAATCTTCTTCATAAGATATGTCAGGTAATCTTTCAAGTCCTAGCCCTACAATCTCTTTACCAGTTAAACCTTCAACAGGTTCTTTGAAGCTTATTGGACTTCTAAACATTAAAATCCTATCAATTAGATTTAATTTTACAAATCTTCTCGCAGTTTCTGTTCCACCTTCAATTAGTAATTCTTGTAATCCCCGTTCTCCCAATATTTTTAGTAATTCCAATGGATGAATTCCTTTATTATTATCAAATTCATCCATTTTTAATAATTCAACACCCTTTTTTGTTTTCAAAGATATAATTTTCTCATCATTGTCATTCATATATATTATTAAAGTGGGCATTTCATCATTTAGTACTTTACTTTCTAGAGGGATTCTTAAATTACTGTCTAATATAATCCTAAGCGGATGTTTTACATGTTCTTGATTAATTCTTCTTACATTTAATGACGGATTATCTCTAATTACAGTATTTACCCCAACAAGTATTCCATCTGAATATGATCTTAACTTATGCACTGCATTTAATGTAGATTCCGATGAAAACCTTTGACTTATTTTAGATAAATCATCTATATATCCATCACAATCAGTTGCCATTTTTAGTGTTACTAAAGGAATCTTTTTTTCACACCAATTAAAGAATGATTGCATCTGAATTTCTGCTTTTTTTTCAAGAACGCCCATTCTAACCTTGATATTAGCCTCTTTTAATACTTTAAATCCTCCACCTTTAACAGTAGGATTAGGATCAATATGAGCAATAACAACCTCGGTAATACCTGCCCAAAGTAATGCTTCAGTGCAAGGAGGAGTTCTGCCGTGATGATTACATGGTTCTAAAGTAATATATGCAGTAGATCCATTTGTATTATTTCCATTTTCTTCTGCATTGGCTATTGCCATTTGTTCAGCATGCAAACCTCCTAAATAATCGTGCCAGCCTTCAGAGATAACAGCTCCATTATTTACTAAAATACAACCGACTAATGGATTTGGATGTACTTTTCCTCTGCCTCTTTCAGCAACTTCAAAAGCTCTTTCCATGAAAACAACATCGGTTTCTGACCAATCCATTAATTAGGCCCTGAAACTCTTACCTTTTTGTTTTGATGATAATTATTGTATCAATAAGAAGGCTTTCAAGTCATGACTTCCCCCCCGGCTTATGGCTAAATTTGTATGCATAGTTAATCCAGCAGGCAGAGACGGGCGTTCACTTAAACGTTGGAAGAGCACGGAAGTAGTTCTTAACGAGGCAGATATTGAGATAGAAGTACACTTTACTAAACATATCGGACACGCATCTGAGATAGCATATTCACTTAGAGAAAGAGATGATATTGAGTGCGTAGTTGCTTGTGGCGGAGATGGAACTGTACATGAGGTGGCTTCAGGTCTTCGAGGTTCTGATAAAAAAATAGGTATTATCCCTGCAGGAACTGGTAATGATATAGCAAGAGCACATAATATTCCATTAAAAAATTCTAAAAAAATAGTTGATATATTGATTAATGGCGTAGATCGTCATGTAGGCGCATTTCGACTTCAAGGAACTCCAGCCCCCTCAGTGGATAATTATCCCGAACCGACTAATAATTCAAAATGGGACGGAGAGCCAGATATTGATGGGCGTGTAGTAAGGTGGGTATTTTTAGAATCTGATTGTGGCGTTACTTCAGCAACTTCCAGAGCGAAATTAAAAAGAGGAAAATGGATAAAAGGATCTTTGAAATATACGTATCTTGGAATTACAGAGATACTCCCATGGAAAAAGAAAATTGCATGGGTAAAAATTGATGATAATGAGGGAGAAGTGGTAGACTTTTCAATGTTGGCGATTACAACAACAGAGATGTTTGGAGGAGGCTACAAAGTTTGTCCAGGAGCTTCACCAATTCAGGACCATGGTCAACTATGTCATGCATGGGGACTCAGTAAAATGAAAATGTTACTTCTTATGGGGCCATTAAAGAAAGGTAAACATGTAGGAAAATGGGGGATTGAACAAAAAACCTGTAAAAGGTTAGAGATTAAATCTGTTAATGAACAAGGAGAGCCATCAGATAAAATGCATTATCCTCCATTAATCATTCAAGCAGATGGTGAGCCGTGCTTACAAACTCCTGCACTTTTAGAATATCATGTTAAGCAATTATGGATTAGAGGATCAAAGAACGTATCTTGGGATTAGAATGAGAAGTCTGAGAAGTCTTCATCATCATCAACAGATGGTTTCTTTTTAGGTGCTTTTCTTACAGGAGGTCCTTTTTTAGGAGAATCTTCCGCATTAGATTCTGTTTTTCGGACACTTCTTCTTTGGGGAGGTCCTTTTTGAGATGTGTCTTCTGAGCGTTCTTCAGATGAAGCACTTTTTCTTCCTGACTGGGGCCTCCTTTCTTCAGGTGGACTTGACGCTCTTTGGGGTGCTACAAATCCACGTTCTTCTGGATAATCATTTTCTTCTGCTTGAGGGTTAAGTATGTCGTCTATATCAAAAGCAAGAGTATGTCCTATTCTTTCTGTCGATTCTCCCAAATTAGTACCATCAGACTCTATGGTTTCCTGTAGTTGATCTCCCATGTCATAGGCATCATCAGTAAGAACTGCACCCCCTCCACCTAATTCAGCACCTTGTCCTCGATCATCTCCGATTGAACTAAGGACACTTTCCACATCAAAATCATCTAATTCTTGTGTAACTTTATTTTTCTCAACGGGGTTATCTTCAGTTCCAATCATTGAACCTGCTGACATGTCAATACCGTCTTTCTTTGCTTGCTTTACATCCTTACGTACAACTCTTGCCATCTTCATTTGAGCATCAGTAAGCATAGCTCTAGCTGAGGATTTAGCACCATGTCTTTCCATTCCTACAGAGAAAGTGAATAATAAAAATGCCCCTCCTCCTCCAGCAATCAAAACTAAAAGTAAGTATAGGTATGTACCAAGGAATGGAATATCTCCTTTACTCCATTCGGAATCAGCCTTACCATCCATTGAAATGGCACTACCATCTAAATTGATACTTGTAACAACCATTGAAATTCCATTTTCTGCTAAATCAATTGCCCTACAATCTTCTCCGATTGTCCATTCTGCATCACCAGCACCATTAATCGGGTTAGATGTACTTACAGTATACCCCACAATTTCAATTGGTTGGTGCCAATCATTTAGAACAGCAAAACCAGTTAATATTTCTTCATTAGCAGGTATTAGTCCAACAACGCCGTATTTAGTATGTGTAAGGCTAGAACTATCTAATTTAGGCATTGTGCTTAGAGATGTAGGGATATCCCAGTCTTTTAATGTAAACTTATCATAATCCTCGAATGTCTTATCTTTAGCAGTTTCAAAATCATCAAGCGCAATTAATACTGAAGTTGGCATAACTTTTTGATTCTCTGTTTTAACGCCATCTATGAAATGTTTACTTGCAATTAACCAACCCGAAACCCGAACTTCTTGAGTTACATCTCCAGTGGTACCAAGCATTAATTTTCCCCCTTCATCATCACAGCCTTGTGCTGTAAACTCTTCTTGAGTATTCCCATCAGATAATTTTGAAGATACATTAACTAAATTTTGAGGATTAGTATCCCATGTAGTTTTGAATTCACCGTCATCAGTACCCCAATCAGCCATTGGTTTACCAAAACAACCTACAATAAGTAGCGAAACTAACAGAATTGCTGGTAGTGAGACTCGCCCCATGTCGGTCCTATACCCTCTTCCATTGAAAAAGAGACGGTTGAAAATCATAAGCAAATACTTGAAAGAAGTAGGCCTCCGGGAGTTCAAGCGACGGTCGCTTAGCCTGGTATAGCGCCGGTCTTGAAAACCGGTGTCCCTTGGACTCGGGGGTTCAAATCCCTCTCGTCGCGCCTCTCGAAAAACCTCGACTTAAAGGCAATATGGTGCTCACAAAATAACATAAAATGTCACTTTTCTTGACAAAAATATTTAATTATGTTTCAAAGGTATAATGTGATAGATTCAATTCGGTATAATCATGCGCCCAAGCATAAACGTCCTTGGTAAGGAATTACAACCTTGTTCTTTAGATCCGATTACAGGATGGTATAGAGATGGTTGTTGTAATACAGATAAAAACGACCATGGGTTACATACAGTCTGTTGCATTGTTACGAATAAATTTTTACAATTTGCAAAATCTAAAGGTAATGATTTGATTACCCCAGCCCCACAATTTAATTTCCCAGGATTAAAGGAAGGTGATCGTTGGTGTGTATGTGCCAGAACTTGGTTAGAGGCGGTTGAATTGGGAGTGGCATGCCCAATTAATATTGAGGCCACACACGAAGAGTCACTAGAAATAATACCTTTAGATTTAATGGAAATGCATGCGGAATGATTAGATCCATACATCATTAGATGCTGTTAATATTGTTTTCACTTTCCCAGTATTTACAACTTCACGTGGCTCAATAAGCATTACTTCACACTCATTTTCAGCATAGGGCTTATGTTTGATACCTTTAGGAACAACATACATTTCACCTTCTTTTAGTTCAATAGTTTCGTTATCGAATTCAATATTCATCTTTCCTTTAATCACAAAAAAAAGTTCATCGGTTTCTTCATGATTATGCCATATAAAATCACCTTGAATTTTAACTAACTTAATCTGGTAATCATTTAATTCTGTAATTACTTTTGGAGCCCAATGGTCTGAAAACATAGATAATTTTTCTCTTAAATTTATTTTTGGCATATTCGACATCACCTTTATTTAGACGAGAAGAGGGTGGTTTTTTTATTATTCCTCTTCTAATCGTACTTTATTTGTTAATGAAAGGCATGTAGCTAATATTGCTGCAAATAGAATACTAATTGTCAATAGCCTACCGGTGTTTTGAGCAGGAGGAAAAATAGAGGTGCCAAGAAGTAAGAAAATAGACATAGAGGATATTGCAGCTCCCCATCTTGCAAAGTTATCTTGCTTTGTAGATGGATGTTCAGAACTTGCATGCGAAAGATAATCTGCAGCAAAACCCATTCCTAATAATATTGCAGGAGCTGTATGGACGCCTCTTGAACCAATCAAGCTAGCCATTCCATCTACAGCCATTCCAATAGCAATAGTTCCTATAGCAATACGAGAAGCACGAAGAGGAGAACGTAATAATAAATATGTAACAATAAATACAGCCAAACCAGCACTTAATATCTGAAAAACTCTATTTTCTGAAAATTCTTTTGCAAGTTCTGCACCAGATACTAATTCACCTCCAACATCTCCATTTAATTCGTTTTCAGATAATAAGAACCTTATGTCATTAGCAAAATTAATCGCCTCATCAGCATAATTCGCATCAATTAATATTGAGATTGCCACACCACTTGTAACTCCTTCATATTCTAATTTTGGATTCGAATGAATTACTGAACTATTAAAGTCATTGAGGAGTTTATTAATTGTATAGTTTTCAATACCTTCATCGTAACTCGGTATTCCCATTATCAGTGGAGTACTGTATAGGCCTGTATCAATTGAAATAATACTTGGGTGATTAGAAAGTTGTTTTTGAAAGTTTTGAACTTTAATTAAATCATTTGTTGAATCCCCATCAACATCAATTACAACCACAGTCATTGTTCCCGAACCAAGTAAATATTTTGATTGTAAAGAATTTAATTCTTCTAAAGCAGGATCATCTTCTGGTAAAAATTGTTTAACATCTAGGATTTCAACTGCAGGTGGAGAGATTACAGTAATAGAGACTAAAATTACCAGTGCTAAAGGCCAAAACCAAGAGTTTGTATATTGCTTAGATATTTCACTCCTATTTTCAAATAAATTTATATTTTTACGTTTGCTTAAGTAATATTCTTCAAGTACAAATCGCGTAACTATCCAATCAAAGATAATCCCAATTATCATAATTAATGCTAGACTTCTTTGTGCCTTAATGGGAGAAAGTAATGCTAATGAGATTGCAGAAACGGTTGTTATCATTGCAATTAGAAGCATGCTTCTAACCTCTTCTTTCTTCCGTGAAGATTTACAATACCAAAAAGCACCATCTACGGCAACACCCATAATAATTGGAATTGCAATCGCATCTACGATTGAAAAAGTGAAGTCAAAAGCAGAAAGAAGTCCAATCTCTGCTAAAATAATTAATGTTACACTACCTAATGTTATTGAGGATATTTTCCAATCTTGTAGCCCAAGAGTCAAGATTAGAATTAAGAGTAATAATGATGGAATAAAGAGAGTAGAGAGGTCATCTTCAGCTACTTTTTGAGCCTTAGCAAATAGCATATTTACTCCTGCAGGAGCGATTTCAAATTCACTTTCATCACTAATCATCTCTGTCCATTTTAAAACTAAACTCCATTCGACATCGAGTTCACTACCTCGGATATCTTCTACATTAATTAGCCAAATTAGTTCATTTGATTCAGGCGCTTGAGATGCAGAAGATCCCGTAAAAGCAGGACACGCTACGTTAAATTTAGCATCCTTGGGGAGTTGTAATAATGTAGATTGAAATGCAATACTTTCTTCTTCAGTAGCATTCTCTCCACACCAACCGTTTTTTACAATAGGTTGTAATACATCGGCCCATTTTGTAGCATTGATTAGTGATCTATTCCTCGAATCAAAAGCATCTAACCATGTTTTAATTGGTGATTTAATTTCCTCAATATATTCAGTACTATTTGATAATAATCCTATATTATTTTCATTACTTGTAATTTTTTCTTCAAGAGACAATAGTTTTTGAACTCTTGATAAATTATTTGTTAATGGTCCCTTGTCATCATGAGTTATAATTAATATAATCTCAGTATTTGAATCATCAACTTTTTCATTTTCTATTCTTTGAGTGACTTTATCATCAAATAGTACTTCTGTATTTAGGACAGGTTCTGTTGGAAAAATAAGAATTAGCCCCGAACATAATACTAGTGCAAGTATTATTGAGATACGGACCCGTCTCTCTTCCATATTCTTATCTTGGTAGTAAAACTAAATCATTATTACTTAATAATTAGTTAATTTATTTCCATTCCATCCATTGACCGGTTTGCCCGTCTTTATACCACCAAGAACCACTTCCGGTAGGATATTCTAAGATTTCATAACCATCTTTCATTTGCCCTTCCATGTAATTTGGTGGTTTATTTAAGCCAGAATCAAAAGAGGGACTTTGCGGAGAAGAATCATGACTCATGGGCTTTTTCACAATATCTTCATAATCGTCCCAAGCACGTTCCTCTTCCCAATTACCATCATCATCCCTACCTCTTATTTTCATAATAGATAATAGAACTAATACTACAACAACCAAAGTACCAATAATGATTAAAAACAAGTTTTGATATTCTCCAAGTCCAGAACTTAATCCTGTTCCAGTTCCACTTTCATCTACTGAATTATCTATCGTGTCATTAGTAACTACTGAATTATCTATCGTGTCATTAGTATCTAATGGATCATCTTCACTAGGTAAATCTTCACCATCTTCAGTAGTAACCCCAGTTGCTGTAACAATAATTGTTAGTGCTGCGGGGTTATAACTTCCTCCAGTTATCAAAATATCAATAGTCCCTTCTTGAATGATAAAATCTGCTTGCCCAGCCTCATTAGTTACCATACTAAATATTGTCCAACTATCCCTTTTACCAGTTACAGATAAGCCATTAACTGGAACATTATCTTCATCTACAACACTAATTGTTACAGTGTCCCCGATTTGCGGATTAGGCGGACTAAAACTTACGAATAAATCTTTTACTTCAGGTGGTTCAGGATTTGGAACAGACTCAATTACTCCTCTATTAATTGCAGAAACTATTGTGGCAGAATCCCCCTCCCCTTTTTGTGCTATTGCTAAAATAGTGTATTCCCCAACAGGAGAAGAAAGAATTGGAAGATGTAAGTCAGCACTAGAACCTAGACCCCATGCAATAGAATCAACACTAGATAAAAGCTGGTCAATTAATTCAAAGATTTCTTCGGGTGTTTCTGCAAAATAATTCCCATCACTTTCATGCCATGAATCCTCAATATATTCACACCATCCTTCTTCATGTATTTGGATCATCATTTTATTTTCATGATCTTCAAGTAATAATTCATATTCTCCACTATCCTCAATCTCATAATTTGCATACCACTGATTATCCCCTTCCCATTCTTGGTACCACTCCCTCACTGGTGTAAGAATATCTCCTTCACTATCTTTTAGAATCGTTTCCGAAGGACTAGGAGGGGTCAATGAACTCCATTTACTTTCATCTATTCTTAATCTTAATCTGATATTTGACTCTCCAAATGCGGTATTAGTTTCCCAATCATAATCATCTCTATCTTCACACCATGCATCCGATTCAATTCTAATCTCATTTATGCTTGATTCACTAGCAATCCATCCAACTTCTGATCTTACACCCTCACCATAAATAAATTCTGTAATGGCTGAAAAGTCAACCGTTGCTGGATCAAACCCTTCTTTTGGATTTGCAATAGCAAGAATTCTTGATGCAGGACCATCTTCATCACTAAGAGCAACATTTGTTGTTTGCCCAGGTCCAAGTTCTCCAGTTAATTTCAATGAATCGGGATTATTTAGTATAATTCCTATATGCATTGCATTAGGAAATAATTCCATCTCATCACCATAATTTTCATTATAATCTCCATCCCAATTTGGATCTCCATCCCAACCATCAGGACAAAAGGTACCGTCTTCAGGAGCAACCTCTCCTTCCCAAGCCCATTGCTTCTCCTCCTCTCCATTTGCGGTATACCATCCGTCTTCAGGAGCAACATCCCCTTCTTCTACTGGATAACAACGATCATCTTCACCATCAAAAGCTACTATTCCAAATATGTACATTGGGGCAGTCAACTCAACTTCCCAATTTTGAGAAGTATCAGAACATGTAAATTCCATTTCTGTCATTATTTCTGAACTATCTTCACTATCAAGACCCCATACTTCTTTTGACACACCAGGGAAAGCTTCTCCAAGATCTAATGGAACTAATATTCCAAAAATTTTGTGCCCATCTTCACAAGGAATATTTGAAGGTGCAATATTGATACCCGTGCTTAAATCACCTCTTTCAGAAGAATAAACAGGAATCCCACCAAAAGTAGTTTCTTGAATTAGGTCTCCGCCTATGACAATACTTCCTTCAGTTACTGCAGCTATATTCATACCGATACCAATCATCTCTTTACCATCAGCTCGTGTTACTTTTGCTTGAGCAATTGAAGCATATGCACCAGGTAATGATGGAGTTACAGTCATCACGGCTTCTCCATTACTATCTGAAGTTAGAATTTCTTCTTTCATTACTTCCATTGGTCCATCAGTAATGAAACTATCAATAATTGCAGGGCTTGGAGTAGTTCTTACATCTGACTTTAAGCGACAATATTCCCATTCTCCCCAATCAAAACTTTCAATGTTCCACGCATAATATGTTCCTTCATCGTCGCCAGGCTCTTCGTCATCACTATCGCCGCCACCTTCGTGAACTTTTTCAAAACCTTCTCCGCCTTTGTATGTGAAATAGTGTGAATAGATAATATTCTCTTCATCTTTGTATTCTATGACGATATCATATGTATTATCACTTGAATCATAAGTGTGAGATATTAAATAATGGTATAGTTCATTCCAAACAGTAACATCTTCAGCAGAAGTTCCATCTCCCCAATTAATATTTATGTTTACGAAATCAGGAGTATCATAAGTATTTTCAGAATCCCATGGTTGAGTTTTTAATTCTAAATTAATTCTATTTTCATTATCATTTTGTTCTTCAACATTTCCTTTTGTAAACATACAATCTGGGGTTCCTGGTATTGGAAGTTCTTCTATGATTTCAAATTCAATTCCTGAATTTGTTTTACCACTTGTAGAAATTTCAGCAATGCCACTGATGCCATTAGCACTAGATATGTCAACATACCATTCACCATCTCCATTACCGTCTTCTTGGAAAGAATGAGGGAATGTTAGTTCATCATAAATATATATGTCCTCACCATCGTAATGTCCTCTTGGATTTATTTCAACTGCTAGATTACCATCGAGATCATTTTCATCATAAGATCCAGAAATAATATTTGGATTAGAAGTATCATACACCATCCTTCCTTCCATTTCAAAATTTTCTACAGCATCTACTGCTGTTTGAGGTGATATCCTAACAATTGCCAAATCGATTTCAGCATTTTCTACTGGACCACTATGAGAATACGCCATAGCCTTTACATTATAATCACTATTTACGCTTGTAGTTTCATCTTGACTTACTATGACCCCTACTGCTGAAACAATAAACATTTCATCAATATTTTCCCAAGCAGTAGTTTCTAACAATGTAGGCTTTAATTTATCGAAACTAATTTGCGCAGAATTAACTTTACAATCATCACATGGTGGATTAAAATTCATCATAGGCTGAGAAAAACTCCATTTTGTATCTTCTATCGCTGAAGCAGTTAAACGACCATAATATCTGTACTGATTTCCATCTCTTTGCAGAGATGTACTTTCTACAACCCCATGATCATTAGTCATAGAGATTAGAAATGTAGATGGAACATCATCTCGATAATCTTCCCATTGACCCCAGTCTATTGGATCAAAATCCATCCTGATGCCTACATCTAGGACATTTCTATCATGGATACTAGTAACTAGTTTATCCATTTCAGGCTGACAATCATCTGAATCCTCATCTTCCTCATCATATTCACATTCTCCAAAGATAATTGTTTGATCATTGTCATTTTGATCATCTCCATCATCATCTCTCCATTCATTATGCCAGTTTTCCTGATAATTTCTTCTTGAAGAGTCTTCAAACCATTGACCGAATTCTTCAATAGATTCTCCAAGTGTTTCCCAAATGGGATTCTCTAATGATGTAAATACATGCCCCACTATGTTTTCAGGCAATGAATTAAATTCGTCAAATGCATCATTCACCCATGGAGAACTAGATTCCATTTTTCCAGTCCATGCTTGTCCTTCTGAAGTTTCAAGTAATAATTCATATTCCCAAGTAATTTCTCCTTCATCATCTGGTATTTCATCACCATTAAGATCTTCAATTATTGGTTCATCCATCTCAATTAAACGAACAATTAATTTTTGTATAGGGGTCATATTTTCAAAATCCTCATTAATTAGTGGTTCTACCCACACCTCTAAAGAATCTAATATTGCATCAGGGTGAGCAGATACTGCTAATAATGCAATGTTATGCATTATATTTTGTACAGATTGAAACGGCAATTGATTATTAGCAAGGTTATCCAACGACTCTTGTAAATTATTCCACTCATTACTTCCAAGTAGCGTATTATATGCTGCTTCAAAATCACCAGTCCCTTCAAACCTTGTAAAGTTTTGAAGTGGATCAAATGCTTGCATATAATCTATTACATACCTAAATTCTTCTACAACTCTAGGTATTGGAAACTCATCACCATAAACCAAAAATGCAGCTATCAGTTCTAATCCTGCATCAACATCTTCAGATTCTAGAAATTCCATTAAGGCCTCTAAGAAGTTTGCACCTGCTTCCATGTCATATTGATTACGTCCAGCATCAAGCATGTTATTCCAAAGTTGTTCACTACCTCCAGTTCCACCACCTTTCGTCGCAGTTGAAACAAAATTTGTCCACCCTCCATTTGAGGTTCCTGCTGTCTCTAATGAGATAAATTCAGCATTAATTTCGGCTAATGGGTTTGCAGTATCCCAAGCAGTATCAAGTGGTTGTAATACTTTCGTTTCAAACATTTCTAGCATTAATTTAGTAATTTGTGTAGGGTCATCTACTGCAATCATTATTCCATGTTCTGCCTTAATAGTGGCTCCATATGAACCACCTAAGGAGTTTACAGGAACTGTATAGATCCCCCTCCAAGTCATAGTATTGGCATCTTTTTCATGAGGACCAGTATTTTGAAGAACTACAGTATCAACGATTATACCATCTAAGGGAAGTTCTCCATTAATCATATTAATTGGTTCTACATCATATCTTAGAATATCTGCAGTAACCTGTGTAGAACTTTCGTGCCCTCTTGTAAAAGCAATTAATTCAACATCACCGCCAACAGAAGCAAATTTTGTATTTACAAATCCATCTATACTTAATGTTTCACCGTTTATGGTGGAATTTGGTGTAGCGATTTCGGCAATTACTGGAGTTAATGACATTCCCAGTAGGATTATAATAATCAAAAAAGAGTATCTTTTCATATATTGTCCGTAAACTCTTTTATTAATAGAGGTATTTATTGCCCTTAAATGAGATTTTAGTTATTTCTAAGGCTTTATTTAATAATAATACCAAGCCTCATGTTCTGTTTATTATCTGAAAGAGAAGCACATCCTGAGTTATCAAAATCAATTTCTGACCAGGTGCCACTAGTTTGAATGAATGTACTACTTGGAAGATTTAATATGCCTAACCAAAGACTCATTGGTGCAATAATATTGTTATTTGAAACACCAACATCCCAAGATTTAACGGCAAGTATATCCCCCTCATATTCATTACACCAGATATTATGATTATTTGTTTCATTTTTAATTTCAAATAACTCTCTTAAATTATTAGTCAGACTAGGTAATTTAATGCTACTTTCTAAATCATTAATTTGTATTAATTCATTAGGATGAGTTATAATAATTGGAGAAGTAGAAGAGGTAACAACTTTTTTTACAGATGTTAAATTAATATCGGGATTTAATGATTTCTCACAAGAAAAACTATCAGGAAAACAACCTTGGACATTTATTGATTTATCGAGTAAAGACTTTGCTAATAACCAAGGCCCGGTTCTACTTTCTTTAGATTCATCAGTTATAACGAATCCAGCGTCATACCGGTTTTCTAACTCCCATTTTGGTGGATCGTGAATTATTGTAAATTGTGTAAATGTATCCGATTCAGTTCCTCCACTTGCATTCCAATCAATTTCAAACCATTCCTTAGAAATGAAATCATTATCGATATTTTCCTTAAGATAGGTTATGCTGAGGGTGCCTTCAATTCTACCTAATCCCCCCATTTGATTACGAATATTTTTGATTTCTACAAACCCTTCAATTTGTAAACCTGAAGGTATATTTTCACAGGTTTTACAACCTTCACTAATTACAGAAGTTACAACTAAATCTATTGTTGCAATGGCACCTAAATTAGTATTTTCATCAAGTCCTAAAGAATTCATAGCAGTTCTAGTTGAAAGAGTTACAGTTCCAAAAATTTGCTCTGTCTCTAAAATATCCTCTTCATTTTCTGGTACTATACCGATAGAGGTTGATGCGAAAATAACAATTGCTAAAACCATATATTCTAGGATACGATTAGATTGTTTACTAATGCCATTCACATTATTCGCGAGAAGGGGTTACTTCTTTGACATTATCTATTTTTGGAGGTGACATAAGTAGACTTGCAAAGACTCCTGTACATCCCGCTACGAAAAATGAAAACCATCAACCAATCAACTCGGATGTTGCTTCAGTACTCATAATTTCGCCAATTTTGTCACACCTTATTAATATTTAATTTTCAAACGCATACCTGTGACAAAATCAGAAAAGAATTCAGTGTATACTAACTGACCACCGCACAGTGGACACTTGTGTGTCCATACTCTTGTGCGCTCTATTCGTAGAAAATGTTGGGGCAACTATTAACTGCGGTCACATTGAGGAGAGGGCATGAGATACCATGCAATAGCGATTATTCTTTTGATGATTAGTGCGTCTCTCGCCGGATGCACCGCTGACGAAGGGTCGAGTACCGACGATGTAGATGACACAGTCGAGAACATCGGTGGAACAAGTAATGAGACTATCAATCAGACGACGAATGATACCGCAGGCAATGAGACCACAGACGGCGGTAATGGAAC
>Ga0209709_10000183_pt1 | contig 61173 bp, 93 predicted proteins | sample ArcticOcean_MG_C_2_FD_187435 | JGI IMG/M metagenome (GOLD analysis project Ga0209709, IMG submission 187435) | Marine microbial communities from western Arctic Ocean - ArcticOcean_MG_CB4_136 (SPAdes) (version 2) | ecosystem: Environmental > Aquatic > Marine > Oceanic | place: Arctic Ocean... | reverse complement strand
GCCATCTATAACTGTGGTACTAATGCTGTTAGTTTCAGTATGCTTATAAGTTTTAGCGGGCAAACTGTTCAGTATAGGTGTCACTGTATTATGAGTATTAGTAGCGGAAGTATTGATCACGAATCTCCTATTATTATACAGTTTACTTATGGTAGAAGCAGTCTTGGGTGCATCTAGTTGTGACATAGTGGTATATCCTGGTGCATTATTGCTAACTGTTGGTAGTGGTTTAAAATCAGCGTTTTCGCAGTAGAGAACTATAGCGGGTTTCTTTAACTGACGTTATAACTATTTAGCTTTTATAAAAAGCATTCTCATCTATTGAATGGTCTGTAGAATCTTTAACGCTGTTAAGCTCAGGTATTTGTTCTAGTAGTGTTTTTTCAATGCCATCTTTTAAAGTCAAATCAACTGCTGAGCAACCTTGGCAGCCTCCACCAAACTTAAGAATGGCTTCTCCTTTAGCTGTAAATTCAAGTAAGCTAACTTGACCCCCGTGTGATTCAAGCATAGGGTTAATTTCATTGTAAATAATGTAATTGATTCTATCCTCAACAGTGCTATCAGGGGAAATATTTGGAATCCGGGCATTAGGTGCTTTAATTGTGAGTTGTCCACTAAAGGTATCATTATTAAAATTTACTTCAGTGGATTCTAGGAAAGGAATACTTCGTTTTTCAATGTTTACGTTTATGAGGTCTAAATTAATTATTACATCGTCTGATGGCGCTTCACCCGGTGTACAGAAAGCCAAACAAGTTTCAGCTTTTAGCGTTCCCGGGTCGGAAATAAATATTCTTATAGAAGTACCTGGCTCATTCTTATCCTTAAGAAGTTTTGCAAGATACTCTTCAGCTGATTTAGTAATATTAATAATTTCGTTCATAACTTCTATTTAGCACTCATCGTCATAATATCATAGTCTCTTACCAGTTCTATATGTATTACTTATACTTTAAAACTTCTCTTTGAACTGTTTAATGCCAATATATACGCCAGCTTCATCACGTTGATAAATGGGTCTGGGTATACTGTATGGATCACACATTGCTTTGCCTATATATTTAAATGCCTTTTGTACTGTGCTTGGGGCGATGTAATTGAAGTATCTCTCCACAGCAGTATTCTGTTCTTGAGCATACTGTTCTACTTCTCCGTGAACTCCATATACCAGTTCTCCGTTGCACAGTTTAGCCAGTTCAGTGGTCATTTTTGTTGCCTTAACCAAGCTCTATAGCTTAAAGGTTCAGTACTCTTAATTGTTTTGAGGTATTCTTGGTATAACAGTTTATTATCCTTTGACTTATTCATATCAGTAACCCAACCATCTGAGTTATCTTGCCATCTCTTTGAATTAGTCATCCAGCTTTACTTGATTCCATTCAGCTGGAGTTAATTCAGTTGAGTTCTGTTTAATTGTGGTGTATGCTGTGTACTCTGTGTGCATTACTTCGTTTGAATAATAATTGCTCATCACATCAGTATATTCAGTTAAACCACTTGTATTAGTTATAATTGTGCCGCCGCCTACTGGAATATATTCGTTTAAACGATAAAAATCAATGTGCTTGAGGTTTCGTGGCATAGCAGATGTAGATAGCATATTAGCCAAGTAGGGAGTAGAGTGTCCCATGGTGTACTCATATGCACTTCCTACATCAGTACCTTTACCGTCGAGATATACCAATCCATGCTCTCGAGGATTATCTTCATGTATTTTGCTGTTCTTGATAGCTGATATTAATCTATCATATGGATTCCTTAACACTATAATTAACTGAGTATACTGTGGGGATCGCATGAACCACAAATGTGTTTGCTGTCCTGAGCGTATGGCTCTATCATTTGGCTCTAATCCAAACCATTCACGCATTGATGTGTGCCCACATCTAGTCTGAGACATAATACTGTTATTATTAATATTATAAATCATATTAATTAAACTTAATTGGGTGGATTGTTGTGACCAATTAGGCTTTTATTCGCCTGTGCTTTACGCCACTCTAAGAAATGCTTTGCAACCTCTTCAGTTGTGTGAGTAACAGTACTAACGGGCACTCTGATATTCTTTTTATTCATTAACCCACTAGCTCGGGCTTTACGTTTATTATTGGTGATGTTTGTGTGCATAGTATTATCCTTGTGTTGTTTTTAAATTAAACATATTGATCTTCGCATTTCTTTGGTATAACTATATTATGCTTAGGAGCACCAATCGTATCGAATGTAAACAATTCTACATACCAACATGGATTAGTTTCTGTCTTTTCTACCTTAGGCTTGTTTTCTATAGGTGTTTCAGCATTAACCTGATTCACCATACTTATTAACAGTATGCAGAATAGTATTTGACCAACTATTGAAGCATTGTATAGACTACGCATTAATATTGTTTAGGAGCATCGGCTTTAAAGTCTAATCCACTCATGCCGGCTCTATACTCTTGTAGTTTGCTATCCCATTGCATACTTAACTGCATTCCATTTAAGGCAACGGTCATATACTCTTTGGGAGCAAAGTTAACTACTTCTCCATCAACAACTCTGCCGTTGTCTTCACAGGTAACTGGTACATTTTCATAATAATTCATTAGTGACTCCTTTTGCCATTAAAAACACAAATAAAATTAAGTCCCAAGTGTCCTGTGTTATAGACTTTGTGAAACTCTCCATCTTGGATTAAAACTACATCGCCTGCATTAATAGGAAAAACTCTGTGGTCAACTTCCATTGTGCCTTCGCCGTCTATGAAGTAATACACCTCTTCCTGTCCTACATGCCTGTGTCCTGTTGTGTTCTTGCCAGCCCTAAGTAGAGTACTGCTCAACACCATTTGTGTTAATAGTCTATTATCTTTGAGAGTGTACACATCTGTGTCTTTGATCAGCTCTCCGCCTATATCTTCTATGGTAACTTTTTGCATTATACAAATACCTCTACTAAGTTCATTAACACGGCTGTGCCACTAATAGCACTACCAATCATAATAGCTTTGTCGTTCCAACAATGCCCAACGTACACCCAACTACAAGCCGCTAGTGCATAGCAAACCTGTCCAGCAGTACCAAACCCAGCACTCATGATAAACACGCCAACTACACCTAGTATAGTTGCTAACCATTTAACATAACTGTCTACAGTTCCTGTTGGAGTCGCTGGCTTTAGGTCCTCAACTTCAAGTTGTAGCTCTTCCTGAAGTACAGCTGATTCTGCCAGCTCTTGCTTTAGACGTTTGCGTTCAGCATTAAGTTCCATAGCAAGTCTACCTGCTTTGGTCATTGTGCTATTCGCGAACTCTTCCTTAACTTCAGGACTAAGCTGACTCTCTATTTTTGCAACCTTGTCGTTCATGCTGTCTATGTTCCGAACCCTAGTTGGCCTTTAATCCAATCATTTAAGTCTTCTTTATCTGTATTCTCTTTATCTGTATTCATTATACGCATATCAAGTTATAGTCTATGAGCTCGTTAACTTCACTGAAACTAATAACAGAGCTATCAAATTCTTCTAAAGCCTGATTGGCAAGAGTTTCAACTTCCTGCTCTGTAAAACTACCACCAAGTCTGTACTCTAGTCTAATGGTCTCGTTAACATCTTCTGCGATGCTTTCTGCGTAATTGTTGACTTCTTTGTTTTTAGAATCGCTATTCTCACTTGCTGTAAGAGGGTCAAGTAAAACTCTTTCTCTTCTACTAAGTTGTATGTTTTCAGGTTTATCGTACATTTAGTGTGCCTCCACATTGATACCGAAAAAGTATCCTAATAAAAAGAATAACGGTCCGATAATAAATAGATCCATAACAAAGTGTAGTGCAAATGAAAGAGCAAATATCTCTTTCCAATGTGTTTTGCAGATGTCTAACCAGTCTCTTAACTTAGCAAACATTACAGTTTCTCTCCAACAGCAAAACCTCTAAAGGTTTTAAAACGTGGGAACCTAAGGCTCCAAATATCGCCAGCGTCTTGGCTTTGCGTTGCCGCATCAGCTCTAATTTCAACTAACTGTCCTATTACAGCATCCTTAACTGCCCAAACATCCTTACGCATGTCATCAGTTAATCCACTACCAACATTAAGGTGGAAGTCTTTACCATCATCGTTACCTTCAACAATAAACGCACCAAGCATACCAGCATTTTTGCCTGTACCCTCTTCAACGCCTACCACTGTGAGTGTTACTTCAATGAAAGGTTTGATCTTTAACCAAGCATGGCTTCGTTTACAATCGTATCCTAAGTGTGCTGGCTTGATCATTAAGCCTTCGTATCCTTGTTCTAGTGCTACTTTGTTTGCAGTCTTAAATTCTTCTTTACCAAAGTCAGTGTCTAAATCAAATAGCATTGCTTCTACTAACTGGATTGTGCTGTTGAAGTCACCTTGTAATGCAACCAAACGCTCACGTCTATCGTATGCACTCATCTTAGTGCCTTTAGCATTGAACTCATCTAATGTGAGCATGTCAAATACTGCCAAGTAAGCATCTTCAGTTTGAGCGCCTTCTTTTCTGTGTACTTGTCTCATCAATGACTGAAAGTCTTCTGACATCACTTCACCATCAAACACTAGTCCTTCAAACTCAGGCTTACTTAATGCTTCGTTGATGTGTGGGAAGTTTTCAAGTAACTTACCGTTACGTGAGTATAGAGTAGCATCACCGTTAGTTACAATAGCAATAACTCTTACGCCATCATACTTAAATTCGATAAAACATTCGCCTGCAATCTTCTTAGGATGTTTAGCACCATCATGTGCTAACATACAACCGAACATTGGAATAGTGTCTTTCCTTACTTTGTTAATAAGTTTAGCACCAGTACCACAACGAAGGTCTTTGATTAGTATTCGTCTGTACCAATCGTTCCATTGTTCATTTGTAGCCATTTCCATATCAGCTATAATGGCATCACGAGCATCATGTCCAGTAAGAACTCTATGTTGCAATTGACTTGCTAACTCTTCAAACTCTTTCATTGGAAGTCCTTCACCGTCAGCACCTTCCCTAATAGGAACTTGCTTAACACCAAAGGTAACTAATGGATCGATGCACAGTTGAGCACCAAAAATAAAGTCGTTGTCTGAATAGTCTTTAATAGTGTCTTGGAAAACCGCACTATATGACAGAGCCTCTTCCAGTATAACTTGCTTGGCAAGGGTAGAAGGTTCAGCTTCTAATTTTTGTATTGTATTCCATGGATTCATAATTGCTCTTGCCTTATTTGCTTAATATGTATATTATACCGGATTTCGTGGTAGAAGTCAACCTTTTTCTTACCCTTAATCATAAAAAAAGCAACGATAAAGTTGCTTTTTAGTTTATATGTTGCTCTTACCAAACGCTAACGTTAACTCTAATAGTTTCGCCAATGAACGGTTGTGACTGCCTCTTAATGTTATATTCATTATAGCCGTCTGTTACAGTTATCAAGTAATGTGATAGAACCCTTTGCTGTTGTCTAACATACTTAACTCTAGTAACCATCTCACAATGTACGCCATTCTGGATGTTTCTGTTAGAACGTTTGTCTGAGATATCGTTACCAATCTTGTTACCAAGTATCCCACCAAGTATTTTAGCGACATCGTTACCACCAAACTCATCGATAATAGCAACTCCAGTCGCTGTACCAATTAGACCACCAGTAGAACCAAATCCACCGTCGACTCCTCTTTCAAGTAGTCCTCTGCTGTTACGTCTGCCATTGTTAGCATAGTTGTCCATGTTAACACATTGTTGCTCAGTCACATTAGTTGGGACATTTACAGTAGTTTTAGTGTAAAAGTCTTGTACATTAATTACTTCCATCATAGCTGATTGACCAGCAAATGCAATAGAACTAACTAGTAGTAATGGGATTAAAATTAAATTTTTCATATAATGCTCCTACGCTTTATGTTTTGTTTATATAACTATTATACCACTTTTCGTGGTGTAAGTCAACCTTTTTATGAGGAATATGTCTGTGTTATCCACTTCTGAACAGCATCGACAGACAAGTAGTGGTCGCCACCTACATGCCATTGGTACTTGGGTGTCTCTTTAGCTACCCTAGGACTATCTTCTTTCCAATCATAAATTGTTGAACGGAAAACAGTTGTGTCATCGTCTCCGTCCTCTTGAATAACAAACTCTAGTTCCCATGAAGTGAATACCTTGTCACCATCATTGCTTTGATAGTGTGGCTCACCGAATGCTTGAACTAGTGTTGAATAATCTTCTTGGATGTAACCTTTAAGAGAAGTCCCTGAAGGATCTCTCTCGTTAACATCAATAATTTTGTAATCTGACATCTTATGCACTCCAGTAAGTTTCTGAACTTGCAGACAAATAGTAAGGAGTGTTAATTGACTCCTTAAAAGTCTCACCAGACATTGCGTTACGTTTCTCAACCATAGGCTCGATAAGCATATACTCTTCCCTGTCCATAACTCTGTAGTTAGCCTTATCAGCATAATGAGTTCTACCAAGGTCTTTATCAGTAGCTTCTCTAAATATGTTGTACATTGGAGCCATGTACTCAGCTTCACCATTAGCAACTACTTCAGCAACTTGTTCAATTGCTTTGGTATAATGCTTAATAGTTCTGGTAATACCAGCTTTAGCCGCCGCCGCTGTAGCATACACGTTATTTGACTGACGTCTGCTAGGCTCAGTTGCTATTGAGTTGTTTTTCTTATTTACTATTACGAACATATTTGTTTTCCTTTTTGCTTAATATACATATATTATACCGGATTTCGTGGGTGAAGTCAAGTTTTTTCTGCCACAAAAAGCGGTAAAAGTGCATTTAATTGCCCTTAAGGGCGTGTATTACTAATACTACAATGTTATTTATGCACCAAAATACGATAAATACAGTGACATAGTACAAACCACACTGACATTTGCAAATTAACCCTCACATATACAGGAGACAATGATGATAGACCCAAGAGCAGATATAGCCAACTTAATATACTCCATCAGAGAGCAACTAGTCGAACTAGAGCAGAAAATGATGGATATTCCACACGTAGAGCCAGTCGAAACATATGACTTTACATTTAATGCACCAACAACAGGTGATTACATGGACCCAGCAACACCAACTCACGCAAAGCCAGAAGGTTTTGGAGATGGCGCATATTGGGACATGGTAACCCAAACATGGATGGAGCCAGTACCAGTCGAATGGGACGAGTACGACTACGTTTATAACTGTGATACTAACACTAACTACGAAGGTGGTGAGTGGGTAGAAACAGAGCACGACGATTGGTCAAATGACTACTTAACTACAGCCGCAATAGCATATGAGTATGAAGAGCACAACGAAACATTAGAAATGCACGTTACTGATACACTACCAATGGACGTAGGCGAGCAGTTCCAAGAAGCCAACACTATGCCAGCACATGATGAAGTTCATTATGAAGCACCAACAGATATGCCAGTAGACGCACCAATGCCAACAGATATGCCAACAGATATGCCAGTAGACGCACCAATGCCTACAGACATGCCTGCACCAGTTACTCATGACGAGAACGGCAATCCAATAGTATAATTTAGTTTATATGTTTATGAAGAGCACACTTCGGTGTGCTTTTTTATGACTGTTGTTTATATAGTGCTTTGATAATAGTCTGCTATTGCTTCTAGCGTCTTTGGACCAAAATGATTGCCATCTCTAGCTAAGTCTCCATTACCAAACGAGTATGCATTTACTGGATGCGGTCCTGTCTTCCATCCCTCTACTGGCACTATGTATGCTAATGCAAACTTTTGTAGGGTATGGTCTAAGAATGTTTCCTTAACTTTAATACGGTGTGCTTTACATATATTAATAATAGCACTACGCACGATAAAGAAGTCAGTGTAGTCTTTGTCAGTTTGCATAGATTGTATTAACCCTGCTTTAGTTAAAGATGCATCGAGATCGCTAGACTGATTTGTTATGTTATTATTAATATTATCACTGTGTTCATCTAATCGGAGCGGGCCTAGTCTAGCCTCTATGGTATTTTTAATTGATTTGCTGTAGTTATGTATCGCCTGATTACTTAGTGTCATTATGTCTTCTTCTACCACAGGTGATATAATATTTCTACTCACAATGCTTCTCTCTTTGAATGACCACATAATGCATAGTACATCTGGGATATAGCCATGAGATATCATTTGCTGGAATATGAGATATATGTCCTGATTAGATGCTCCGCCACTTGCTAAGTTCCAGTTAACCATATCCAATTTGTCTGCTAATATGCTGGGCCATGTCTCAGCATCACGTACACCAATGCCATATGTAAAACTATCACCTAAGCTCATTAGTACAGGCTTATCGTTTACCTTTTTAAATTGTTCTGCTCTGAAGTTTTGCCTGTTTACTGTATAAAACAGTTCGTCGAATGTGTGACTGTGACTGTCATGTGCATTTTTTTGTATGTCACCTGGGTTCCATTGAAATTTAGTATAGCCGTTATCTTTTTCTATCCTGCCATTCCAACTTACATCTGGCGTTGCTAGTCTGGGTAATGATGATGTTTGGTTCCACGGATTTAGTGTGATGTAATTTATTGACATAGTAATATTTAGCCCTTATTTTATGCTTTTTGTGAATTTCTCGATATCGTTTCCGTACATCTTCATCCACATAGCATCGTCACCACTGAACATTACTAACTGCTTCTTATCAATATAGTAGGGCCATATCATATGTTTGTGTAATGTTATTAATAAGTTCTTGTGTACACCTTCTTCTCCTATAACAAAAGGATAAAAAGCATACTGGCTTTTGAGCAAACTAAAGCCTAACTTGGTCATTCTAAGTCCTGAGATCTTGTTGTCTGTCAGTTGTATGTTTCTGAATAACATGTACAACACTTCCTTAACTGGATACTTAGTTAATGTATCATATTCTTGTTGGAGTTTGGATGCTATTTGGTATTGTAGGCTATCTTGATTCATTTTCTAAAGTAGAAGTAAACACTACGTCTTACTTGTCCAGCCTTAACTGGCTCGCCACTACTGTGAACAGTTGTGTTACAATTAGATAAAATGTATCCTGTGTTAGGCACGAAAGGTACTTGGTACTCTTGTATACCGTCGTAAACTATACTGCCTGTGTTGGGCAAGGCACAGTCGTCTGCCGGGAGATATACTTGCATGGATGCATTGACATTATCTTGTTCTATATGTTTATGACTGTAATATCCTTCAGAGTCTTCCCAAAGACTTATACCCATGTGCTGGTATTTGGTATCCATGGCAGTTTCAACTGCCGTCTTAATAGCTTCTGTATCTTCGTCGTCTAGTTGTAAGTTCCATGTTTGTCTGTTTCGTGCGTCTTGCTTAGGAGCAATGTCGTCTTTGAGATCTTGTAAGTTGTGGATTAAATCTTCGTCGAATACGTTGTTGAGTCGTAATAGTTTTTCGCCATTAGTTAGAACGATAGTATCAGCATTAAAGACAGCGTTACATATCGGAATTAATGACGTCTTCTTCATTTACAACCACTCCCGATGTCAGCCTCACTACGGTGAAACTATTCGTATTAAACATTTTGTTTAATTTTTCTGAAAGGTTAAAAGCATGTCCGCTATTACTGAACGATACTTTCTTATATTTAGGCCCAGGGTAACTTACTAACTTGTTTAAAGTACGCATGTTAATAGGTTTATCTTCATAGAATACACTATATATAGCTTCAGCGGCAAGTATTTGCTCTGCTTTATATGTGTCTTTATGGACTGCTTCTAGCAGTATTACTGGTTTAGGTCTACTCATTGTGTGTCTCCGGGCTAGATGTATACTAGCTCAACACACTTATTTATCTAAAAATGTAATTAAAACGTCTGTTAATTTTTGAAGTAATGATTTGTTTCAGTACTATTTACTAACTTGTATCCAGCATCGGCTAGCCGATTAAACCCATCACGCGGAGACTCAACACATACCATTCTACAGTTTTCTAACTGCGTCCAATCAAATGCATCTAGTATTTCTTCGTCCATGTCTTCTGCATCGATAACTACTAAGTCAAAGTCTTTTCCTACATGCTCTAGTAACTGTTGAACACTCAAGGCATGTGTTAGTATACTGCGTTGTGTCTTCTCTTCATCGGGTATCAAATCTTGTTCTGCTAACCAATCCTTTTTCATACTGGACATAGCAGGTCTACCAATCGACAGGTAAAATGGAGCCACACTAGACTCTGATGAAATAGCAGAGTTAACAACTGTGATGTTATCAGCATACTGACTGGTATTGTCTATTAGTATACTAAAAGCAAAAGGATCAGGCTCACATATAACAGCCTTCCACCCAGACTGTATTAGTCCCCATGCTGGATTATTATCTCCTTGATTGCCGCCAATTATTAACACTCGACCTTGAGGAATGTCTTTGAATTCGTCCTCTAGATAGTCTCTGTCTCTGGATATATTATGGATATCATTGTCCATATTACTCATCTGGAAATCCCTCTTGTACGAACACGCTTAACTGTTCTATTTGTTTATCTGTTAATGGCAATTGATGCCATATTTTTTTAATCTGTAATAGTTGTAAGGCCAAGGTACTAAGAACCCAACTGCTAACATGATAGGTACTGCCCACCAAGTAAGTACTCCACCAACTAACACAAGGTCTGTGATGTTCATACTTAATTCCATTGCTACCATACTCACAAAACTCATTTTAAATGCAGTATCAAGTGCTGACTTAAAGTCAAACGCCTGGCGCATTAGTATTATAGTCTCTAGTGCGATACTGGTAAGTAGACCGTTAACTATAGCAAGTGGCATTACAATCCACATACTAACTTCTGGTGCAAACATCTGGAAAGCAAAGATAGTACCGAAGTCACCTATGCTACAACCGAGCAAACACCATTTGGTATTGTTTGCACTTTGTCTCCACGTATGTTTACATTTCCAATTCATTACTGTTTCTCTCATATTATGGAATTAGCGGGTCTAACTCGCCACCTTCATGCATCTCGGTGATAATATCGCAACCACCAATTAGTTCACCTTTAATGAATAACTGAGGGAATGTGGGCCAGTCACTGATGCTAGGTAGTGTGGCTCTAATGTCTTGGTCTGCTAAGATATCAACAAACCCAAACGGCTTACCAATCTCTTTAAGTATGTTTACTACTTTAGCACTGAAACCACATTGTGGTTGATATGGATCACCTTTCATAAACAATATAACATCATTGCCTTCAATAATCTCTTTAATTTGTTCTGCTGTCGTACTCATGTATTATCTCCGTCTCTATATTCTACTTTGTACTTATCGTACGGTTGTTGTCTGCCGGCGATAATACTTTGCATAATCCAATTTGGCATCATACATACCAACGCCCATAAGGGCCAAAATATTAAGTTATATATTATTAAATCTCTCATTATATCTCCCTTTTAAAATACAGATTAACGTTTTGGTGATATAAATCAAAACCAGCCTCTTTTAATGTTGGTGACCCAACCTGATCCGGATCTTCACAGCAAAGTAATGAACAAATGCTTAACTGTGACCAATCAATAGCATTTATTAGTTCTTCGTCCATACCTTCTGCATCGATAACCACTAGATCAAAGTCTGTGCCAACTCTATTTAGCAAGTCTTGTACACCTAACGTATGTGTTAGTATATCATATTGTAATGGTTCATGAGATTCATTATCAAACTGTTTTTCTATCCAATCTGGCTTTAAACTAGACATTGCTGGTCTGCCAATTGACAAGTAAAACGGTGTTAGGCTTCCTGTGTTTGGTACAATTGCTGAGTTTACTATAGTTATGTTATCAGCATACTTGCTAAACCGTTCTATTAATATACTACAAGCATAAGGATCAGGCTCACAACAAACAGCCTTCCATCCAGACTTAATTAAATGATAGGCAGGGTTATTAATTCCTTGATTAGCACCAATTATTAAAACTCTGCCATAGTCTTGTTCAGCAAACTCGTTCTCTAAGAACAACTGACAAGCCGTAGTTACATGACCAAAATCTATGAAGTCTTGTTCGTTTCTTATTAAATCGCTCATTTGTCCTCATAGTCTTTAAATTCTTGCCAGCCGCCAATAGATTCGCCATCTACTACAATTTGTGGGAATGTTCTTGCTGTGGGGAATTGTTCAAATAGTTCTTCTCTGGTGAAGTCTCTATCTAGTTTCTTGTAAGTGTATGTGCTTTCGTTCATTTGTTCTGCTTTGTTTACTGCCATATCGCAAAACGGACAGTTGTCTTTACCAAATATTTCTATAATCATGTGTTGTTTCCTATGTCGTTGAGCTGTGCTTCAATCGAAACCATAACGCATCATCCTCGTTCTCAAATGATATCATTGCAATCTTCTGGTCTCTAATTAGATTAAAGTTCCACCCGTATTTTCCTTTCGCAGTAGTATTTATGTCGTCGAGTACTCCGTGAGAAATGCCTACATTCCTCCATGTTTCATCGGATCCATCGTAGTATTTACTCTCCCAAACTATTTCATGTGGGAAATAATGATTGTATCCACAGTCGTCTCGCCATGCAGGTCCGCTATAATCTTTAGCATCACACCAGTTACATGGCTCACCCTTTGCAACCTGAATGTGCCCTTCGGACTTACAGTGGTGTTCCCAGAATTGTCTATCAGTTACTTTCATCTAACAGTCTAGCAATACGTTCGTTTTGCTCTTCGATAGCCTTTGCTTGGTCTTTAACTGTCTTCTCTTGAAATGCCAACTGTTGTTTTTGATGCTCGGCTTTATCAATTTGCTCTTGGATTGTCATTTAAATCTTCCTCCATCTACGTTGTTACTGGTAGGCTCAATACCTACGTTCAGATCAACTTTAAAGTTATCGTTTAATTCTTTGCATACTTGGCTTAAAAAGTGTACACTAAACTCCGCTGTAGGTTCATTTGCTTCACGCAACCTTTCTACTTGTACTAAAAACTTTTCAGTATAAGTTAAATCAGTCTTCATGAGCAACTTGTTCTTTAGATTCACCATCTAGCAACTCTTGTTTGCGTAAGTGGCTGTACTTCTCTCGAATCTTGGCTCCGAGTTCCATATTGTTAGGTGTGTCGTGTATTAGTTGTTCTAATGTATTCATTTTAATATGTTCCAATTATGTTTTATAAACTCTTTTATTACATGCATACCATATGTTGCCCATGCAATGAACATGATCCATGATAATAATTCAATCATCTTACTTTATCTTTTCTTTTGATACTGCCCACACTACAAATATACCTATTGCAATTAATAAGTTACTCGAAACACTTAGGGCCGCCAACGTAGGCTCTATGACATCAAATCCAACTAATAGACTTAATACAACTAATAAACCAAATATCGCAACAGCTAATTCTATTAGATTTGCAGTAAATTTAAATACATTATTCATTTTGTATAAGACCTTTTAAGTTTGTTTAGAACTTTAAGACGTTGCTTTAGCTCTAGTTTAGTTTTAAATGGACCTTCATAACCATATGTAATTAGTGTGCTTAACTTAGGACAGTTGCCATGTTTCCAACCCTTCTCGAAGTTAATAGCATACCAACCTGCGGCATAGTATACTTTACTGTTCTCTGTCTTAGCAAATAACGGAATCTCTTCCATATAGTCTTCATCGCTAGGCTCAACTGGTACTGGACTTGGATAGTCAACAGGATATCCTTTAATGTAAAACGTTGCAGGAACTGTCACGTCCATCACAGTCTCTTCATCAAACACAAACTGGTTCTGGAAAAAGTCTGTTACTTCTTCTTGGTCTGCGAACTGGATTGTTTCTGTCCTGTCTAAGTAAGTGTATTGATCCTGTATAGTCTTATGCAGAATGCCAACACGTTTTGTATCGTCATTTACGATCCACGCATCTTCACTTATCTTTTGTAGTTTTACCGATTCTTTAAATTTAATCACTGTTCTTCTCCTTTAATTAAAACTCTTTCTTCATGTGGCTTGCCAAACTCTCTGGCGTATACTGTCTCACCTTTGTCGGGTGATTCATAAATATACTTCTTGCCCCAAGCGGGCCACTTCTCTGGGTGCTTGATCTTCTCGAACATAATATCGTAGTCAACATCTTCTGTTGTCTCTTTATCATTTGATTCGGTCATCAATGTCGCCCAAGTAACATTGCTTGATATGTAGTGACCTGGTCACCCATACGTTGCAAGTTCCATTTAGAGCAGAACTTCATGAAGTGAATGCCGATATTACTAGCCGGTTCTGTCTTCTTCTGCTCATTCATTCGTTGTATACATAACTCTTTAACTTCATCTGGTTGCAAAGTTAAGTCAATTAGTATCTCATTACGAATAAAATCGTCTCTAACCCTATGCTCTTGCTCTTCGTGGTCGACCCAACGTTGCAACATAAAGTTATTATAGTTGTATCCGCTCGATGCTCTGTCTTCAAAGGCTTCGCGAATACCTGTTTTGTTTTTAGTCCCTTTAAGTCTTGCGCCGGGATAACTTGCAAATACATTGTCTGAACTATCTCCTCTAACACACTTCTCGAATAGTACCCACTTAGGATCTACTGGTACCTTCTCTTCTTTAGTCTTTTTATCTATAACTACCTTACCGTCTTTTAACGTATGCCAACCTTCTAATGTAACTATCTGATCCGTAGTGCCGTTGTACTGCTGTACATTGGGTGCTAACAGTTGATAGAAGTCACTGTCTGTGCTTACTATCATATGATTAGACTCTGGATGTTGTTGTACCCAAGTAGCAATCATATCATCTGCTTCTGCAATCTCACATCTTAGTACGGTGCAATTAGTTTTGTTAGCAAAGAACTGAACCATGTCGTCATACGCTTCAAAGTATAACTCATCGTCCTCTTGTTCTCTAGGACTACGTTTGTCCATTGTTACTTTGCGATTTGCTTTGTAAGGCTTATAAAAGTCCTTACGCCATGAACGTCCTTCTAAACATATTACTACATGGGTGCCGTCAAACTTGTTCCAGCACTTGTTAATACTGTTAAACATAATGTGCATAGCCATACCAATCTTCATATCGATACTATCGCCACGTCCACCAACATGCTTTGCTCTCATAAACATGTTTAGTCCATCTACTAGTAGGTAATTCTCGCTCATTTATTGTCTAGTCCTTGTTCCATTATTGCATCAAACGGACTGTCTTCCGTCCATTGCTTACTTTGTATTTTACGCTCTTTAGCCGCAGAAGTCAAGTCTTTTATGAGATCAATATTCATGGTCTTATATGCTTTCATAAGCTCTAATATCTCATCATCGGATAAACTTGCCACGAAGTCTGAAATTGCAGGACCTATTACCTTATTGACCAATATAGCCAACTTAGTCTGAGCTGATGTTTGTTCAGTCATCGACGCCGTCCGTACTAGGACCGTTTCTTACTTTAATTACGTCTGAATTAGCATCTTGTAGACCAAAGTCCATATCAGCGTTCTCTTGTAACAATACTGTTCTACATATATCGTTGAACCATTTGTTAACTACACTCTCATCGCTCTCACCAGTGTATCCTTGTGCATGTAACATAGCAACAAACTGGTCATTCCAGTCTAACTCCATGTATCCTTGCTTAACATCTTCTGGATTAACTTCCATGTGTTTCACTTCTACCCAAGGTTCCTCTCTCAGTTCAGCAACTTTCTTATCACGTACTGACTGTGTCAGGTTACCAGCTTCGACATCAATGTCCATGTCAGATACTTGAGCATCAATGTCATTGTCTATGTCGATTCTAGCAAGTTCCTTGTTAAGTTCAACGCCTGTAAGTTCATACTCAGCCTTTGCTCTTAGTTTACTTTTGCCTGTTAGTCCCCAACTTGCGGGTAACATCCAAAAAGGTATTTTATTCGCCATCATCTTTCTCCTGTTTATCGTGCCATTTTAAACTGCACTCTGCACCACAAAATATGTGTTGCATGTCTTGTGTGTGGTATGGAGATGTAAAATATATCACTCCGCACTCACTACACTTATTCATTTACTATCACTACTGGTATAATCTCTGTAATAACACAGCCCGGGGTCTGTTCTACACGATTGTCTATTAATAGATATACTGGTAAGCCTGGCATTAGTTGGTCAAATATTGCATCCATCTCCCAGTTCTTTCCGAAGATATATCCATGTGCTGATTGTAGATTAAAACATCCTAGCATAAGAGCATCATAACTCCTGCCATCTTTAAACTTAACTCTGATAGCATTCTTGCCTAACTTGTCTGCACCAATAATGTTTGATGTCCATAAGTACATTGGTGTATCATCGAACAAGTGTTCATCGTGATGCGGGTTTATTGTGTGTCCATGATATGTTTTATTATCATTTGCCATATCGATCAAGGCTTTTTGTTTTTCATAGTTGTCTTCATTGTGATCCGCTTTTGCGTCCATTGATAAGAAACCTATCCACAAAATAGCAAACAATGTCCAATGAAACGGCACAAAGTATTTGCTTGTACTGGACCAAGGGCGTTCTTGTTTAATCTTTTTAAATATATTCATATTATTTTCCTATTGCATTTCCGTAAATATGTACATGCACTCGGCTTGTATAGTTGTAGCCACGTTGTATTGCTTCGTCGGCTATGGTGGCTTCTGTTTGTATTAGACCTTCGAACGTTCCACCTACGCCCATAATCCACACAGGGAAATTGCATCCTGCTTCTCGAAATAGTTTAGTGTTCTCTTCTACTTCTCTCCAACTCTCTTCTGATCCGTTTACTACGAACTTTAGTTGTCCGTGATTACTAACTTCTGCATACTTGCCTACTATCTCTGGGCATATTGCTTTACTATGTTTCTCTCCAGCAGTACTCCATAACTTAGGACTTACACTCCAAAACCATTCTGGCGTACCTAATGAGTCTGGAATCATTCCACCGTATTCATCTGTAGCATAAAATCTACTTGATATAAACTCTTCTAAGTCTGGTGTTACTGCTCTAGTACCATTTGTTTCTACTGTAACGTGAGTGTTATTCATCTTACGTCTAGCAAACTCTTCCAACACACTAATCATACCAGGTTGCGACTTCTTAATCATAGGCTCGCCTCCTGTAAATACCATGTGTGTTTTGTTTTGTGTTGCAGGATGTATAAAGTTACCGTGCGGTAGGTGAGCCTGTAGTTCGTCTACAGCCTCCTCTACCGTCTTATCGGTAATAAGGTGCTTAAAGCGTTTGCTCCAAGTGTAACTACTGTCACAGCCCTTATCAAAAACTGGTAAATCAAACACGTTGTCGATGTTTGTTAAATCAATTGTTTCGTACGGTAACTCATAAGTGCTAGGGTCAGTCGGATCTTTCTGTCCAAAGCCATTGCACTGAAGATTACATAAGAAGAAACGCATCCACAAACTAGGAATGCCTACATAGGAGCCTTCGCCTTGTGCTGAGTAAAACGTTTCACTATACTTTAGAGTCATGTTTTTCCTTCGTTTCTATATATTCGTCGTAATCCAAATCTTCTTTAGTTTGTTCGTTCTGTTCAAATATTGCCGGCACACTATCAGTTAGTGCAATCTCGACTAATTCAAACAAATCGTTATCTAAATCTAAGTCTGCTTCTTTGTGTATTAGGATCTCTAGGCAACTAATCCTTAGTCCGTTATTCATACATGTAGCAAAGTTGCTAGTACGTCTGTAATAACGTCTGCCTAGCTCTACAAGTTTAATGAACACTACTTGATTAATGTTGCTTACTTCTAATACAATCTCTTCTCCACCTACATTAACTAATGTAAGTAACTGTTCTAATGCTTGGTTAGTAGGGATAGCAGTATTAAGAGCATAAAACTCTAATGCTTCAAACACATCTTCCATAGCAAGTGTAGGATATAATCTTAATACTTCTGCTACGCTCTTACCTGTGCCAACACTTTCGCATATAGCACTTACTGGTACGAGTCCTTTTGAAACTATATAGCCTTTCTTCCTACGTTCTATCATACTTAACCTCTGCCATTAGCAAATGACTGCTGTAGTTTAATATTATCCATAAATTCTTGTTGTACCTTTGCCTCTTCTTTGAAGTTGCCTTTAAGTACTGTAGTCTGTGTAAGACTACTATGTGCCATAATGCCTCTATTCTCACAACAACCATGTGTGGCTTGTATGTAAACGCCAACGTTCTCTGAGCCTGTTGCTCTTTGAATCTCTCTAGCAATATCATTAGCAAGTTCTTCTTGTAATGTTCCACGCCTTGCACACCATTGTGCGATACGAGTATACTTGCTTAATCCAATTAGAGTCTCACCGGCAATTACACCAATGTATGCTACGCCTGATACTGGCTGGTGATGATGTGAGCAAACACTTTTAAGTTCACTACGCACAACCAACATGCCTTCGTATCTATCTTCTGTTACATTAGGAAATGCTGTTGCATTAGGCATAGGCTCGTACCTACCTGCCATTAGTTCTTTGATATACATTTTAGCAAGACGCCTACCAGTTTCCATACTGTTAGGATCGTTCTCAATATCAATAACTAGACTTTCTAATACTGCTTCAAACTTAGGTGTAAGCTCATTGATGAGTGCTTCTGTATCACCTTCTTCCATGTACTTACTAATGTTACTACCAGCCCAAAACTTGCCACCGTCTTGTAAGATACGTTGTTTTATTGTGTCACTAATCATTGCTATTTATTTCCTCTAATGCCATAATGCTAATCATTTCTTCTAATGATGCTATCTCTCTTTTAAGTTCTAGCTTTTCTAATTTCTCTGAGTGGACTGTTTGGTCATCTACATGTAAGTCGTAATCATCTGATATTTGTTTATCCATTACCCTATGTTTATCTTTAAGGGTAACTAAATGGTTACGCAGACTTACTAATGAACTCATTATCCTCTCCTAATATGCCGTTGGACCAATTCTCTGCCACATCATTTGCATAATGTATGCTCTTATCTCGGACATTAATTGTGCCAAAGAGTGTATCCTGCTTAAATAAATGAACTATAAATCCGTTGTCATCTACTATTTCTGCTGTTTTTTCTGTCATCTCGTCATGTTCTCCTGTAAATCCACCGCACATTATTTCCACCACTCCTCGTATGGGAATACTATCCAATCTTTGTCTGTATCGTAGCCAACTTCCTTTGCAGTATAGTCAACTTTCTTACCAAAATTACTGGATAACTTATCATATATTGTACAGTACTTAGGTGCTATTGTCAAGCTATTTTCAGTAACTACATTATCTATCATGTTTAATGTTTCACCACTGTCGTTAAGGTCATCACATATTAAAATGTTCTTGAACTTGTATTTAGACAAAATGTGTGTTAGGGCAGGAAAATCTGCGATAACATGGTCTCTTAATGCTAAGTTAAAGCCTTCAAACGGTACACCAAAGTAATGACTGAGCATTACTCCCATGATATATCCGCCTCTACCAGGCCCAACAATAACATCAGGCTTATAATCATCGACTGCCATTTGTTGGCATATAGTTGCTACGTTGCTGTTAAGTTCTTCCCAAGAGTGATAGTACTTCATGTTATTCAATTACACCAAACACATCAGACTCGGATAGTATAATAAACTCTTCGCCATCAATTTCAATCTTGTCTCCGTTGTTTGGTCCAAAGATAATCTTATCGCCTACTTGACATTCAAGCGGGATAACAATATCTAACTTACTTTTCTTACCTGGTCCTACTGCTATGACTTCGCCTTCTGCAGGCTTATCTTTAGCAACACTAGTTAGTATAATACCACCTGACGTTTTAGCCATGCTTTTTTTACGCTTCACTAATAGTTTATCGTGTAATGGTTGCATAATGATTCCTTATAAATTATGTTTACGTTTCAGCTTTGGCTTCTGCCAAGCCAATTCATCAACAATAATATCGTTGATTGTTTTTGTAGGCTCCCAGCCCAAGTTGTTCTTAGCAAATGTTACATCTGCATAAGTCTTAACCATGTCGCCTTCACGCGGAGCAACTAGTTGAGTGTTAATGTCTTCGCCTAGTTCAGTCTCTACTGCTTTAATAAGTTCTAGTACACTTACTGGTGTGCTGTTACCTAAGTTGTATGTGTTGTTTATGCCATTATCAAACATCTGATGTAATGCTAATAAGAAACCTCTAGCAATATCGTTGATGTGTGTATAGTCTCGCAAACATGTTCCATCAGGTGTGTCATAGTCATCCCCACATATATCAAACGTTTCGTTTGTTAATGCTTTCTCTACTATGATAGGTAGTACATGTACATACGGAGTCTTTTGATATCCGTTCCTGCCATCATTACTTCCTGCTACGTTAAACAATCTTAGAATGCTGTGGTTCATGTCATAAACTTCACTGTAGTCTTTAATTATTTGTTCGCATATCTGCTTTGTTCTTCCATATGGATTGATTGGAAACATTGGATCGGTTTCTTTGTAAGAGCCGTCTTCATGAATACTGTGTCCATATACACTACTGCTTGATGCAAACATAAAGTTCTTTACGCCAGCTTCAACACATACGTTTAGTAAACTAATAGTCTGCTCTACGTTGTCGTGATATGTATCCTTAGGATTAATTACGCTGTTAGGTACGCTGTTGTTTGCCGCAATATGTATAACACATTCAGGCTTAATAATATCTATTACACCTTTAACTTGTTTTGTATTAATCTCGAAGGGATACTGGACTACGCCTGGTATCTCACGTTTACGTCTATCAATATTAAATACATTATATCCACTAGCAACTAACAGTTCGCAGACATTACTGCCTATAAATCCACTGCCACCTGTTACTACAATTGCTTTCTCATCATTATTCATTATTATCTCCAATTACTTCATACAATGCCTTTCCACTGAAGAAGTCGTCTTTTAACTGTTGTGCTAATACTTCGTTATTGTCTGACATTAGCCAATTAAATGCTAACAGTTCTTTAATCTTATCAACCAACTTGTCTTTGTGCGTTAAGTAACTATCCCAACTCTCTGTCCATTCGCTTGGGTACTTAAATTTATCGCCATACATTTCTGTATAACTTAATCGGTCCGGGACCAATGGTGTCGCACCAACCAATGCTCCTTCAAAGCAACTAATACCTAATGTTTCTTGTGTGTTAGCACTGAACACTATCTTACTACGCATGAGTAAACTGTGATACTCATCCTTATTAAGGTTTCGTTCTTGTGCAACTACAAAATCTACATCAGGAAATTCTTTGCCTAAATCTTTAAATATCTCCACTTGCTTTTCAGGTGCTACCCTGTGTGGAAATAATACTATATCCGTTTTACTTGTAGGTACGTTGTACTCAGCAAGTAAGTCTACCATATACTCCATGGGCCATCCCACCCTGTGAATCTTATTAGTATCCACATTCGGGAATGACTTCATGAACAAGTCTATATGGAACTCTGTGGCAAAGAAGTTATGATCAAATACATTGAACATACTTTCTTCCGCAAGCCTTACCCAAGGAGCATCACCAATTAGTCTACCTAAAAAGTCTGCCGGGTCATAGGATCCTGCATGCCACATGCCACCAATTTTAACTTTAACACCTAATAACTCTGACATATATTTTAGTTGTAACACCGTTGGATTCCAAGCATCAGTGTAGAGGAAGTAATCTCCATCTTGTACTGTGCCATCTGCAAACATTTGACTAATAGTCTTTAACTGTTCACTTTTCCAATAGTTAGTTCCGCTAAAGTTTAAGAATGCCCCAGGAGTTGTATCCTGCGGTGCATCACTCGGTCCTTGTATAACTTTAACTTCTAGTCCTGAGGCTTCCATTTGCCTAGGCAACCACGTCTTCCACTGAGCGGTGTAGCGTGTTTCAACAGGTTCTAGCTCAACAATATAAATCATAATTTATCCAGCGTTTTTGCTTTCTTGGATTTCTTTTCTTCTATCACCAGCAAGGTTTTTGATATCCATCAATGCCTTTCTAGCTCTAGTACCAGCGGCTTTATTACCACCTTCGAACTTTTCGCTTTCTTCGATGTATGTTTCGAATGCCGCTTTCATTTTTAAATGAGCTTCCATAATATTCTCCTTAAGAATTGTTTATTATTAATCATCAAGTCCCTTAACATAAGTTGCTTGACTGTCGTCCTTATAAGGATTTCCACCCTCATACCAACTACCCTCAGCTCTTTCCGTTACCGGAACATCACTATAAGGATAATCTATTTCGCAACCGTTTTCATTATCTTCGGCTACTGAAATCTTTATATCACGATTAGGATACTTTGTTTGTATCTCTGTCGCAAGTTCATTTGCAATCATCTCGCATGACTTAAAGTCCAGTTGTATAACGTCTCCGCTATACAACCTTTCTAGCCAGCGTTTAAACTGTATAAATTCAATGTCTCTATCGTTATGGAATATTTCTATCCAAACTCTAAAGTAAAAAGTATGTCTGTGAGGGTAACCTAGAAAAGATACATCGTCCCAATCGCCAGTAGCGAGTAGAGGATCTGTGTCTGCTCCAGGATACTTGTGAATTCCTTCCTTTGTAAATGTTACCCAAATACTTCTCATCAATCTTCCTTATACAATATTAGTTGCTTGTGGGCCTTTCGGTCCTTCTTCGACATCGTATGATACTTTTTGATTCTCATCAAGTGAAGCATACCCGTCTGTTTTTATAGCTGAAAAATGTGCGAACACATCCTTTCCACCGTCGTCAGGTGTAATAAATCCAAAACCTTTAGATGTATTAAACCATTTTACTGTTCCATTTGCCATTTTATTTCTCTCTTTATGAAGTCTTACCTTCGGTTATTAATTCTAAAGGTAATTCCTTCAAAATATTACTTGCCTTACTCAAAGTGTTACCTTAAAGTTAAACATGAAGATGCTTTCATCTTCGTAATCCTGTGTGTATTCGTTTGCTAAACCAATACTAAATCTTTCTGTAATCGCATAACTAAGTTCTTGTTCTATTCTCAAGTAATACTCATCACTGTTTTCGTGTAGTATTTTATTAGTTAATGTTAAATTTGCTGTGGGCTTGTACTCTACCCAAATACTAGTTCGTAGAATCATTTCAGTATCCATAGCTTTCAAGTATGCTACTGATGACTCCGTACTAATCTTCCATTTGTCGTTCTTGAATACTTTGTATCCGTACCCAACACCTGCTACTGTTCTTAGTGAGTAGTCTCTAAACTTGTCTGCATCTGTTTGTAATACAGCAAGTACATACATCTTTTCGTTGATGTCTTTGTTTAACTTCCAGTTAGTATACAAACTTTGTTGACGTTTATCGCTGTCTGCATAACTTGTATAAAAGTCTGCTTCAACTGTGTACTGCCAACCGTTCTCTAATTTTGTTCTATGGTCGAAGTCTAAGTTAATCTGTACATCTTCATCTACATTAAAAAAGTCTCCACCTCCACCAATAGTGGTGTCTGCATTGGCTTCTTGTGCTACTAACATAAAGAACATAACAACTGCCGCTATCAACCACGGACTAAAGTTGATTAAAAAGTTTTTATCGAGTTTATTCATTATTTGTCCTTTATCTCATCAAGAGCTTGTTGTCTAGTCATGCCCATTTTGTCTAATGCTTCAGTAATTTCAAAGTCGTAATAAGCACCTGTGAACTTCCTCAATTGATTACGCTCTGTTAACATTACACTCGAGTCCCATATCATATACCCACCGACTGTACCGATTAGTATTCCTATAAAAATTTGTGCAATCTCTACTATCAACTGTTTCGTCTCCTTTTGTTATAGAATCTCTTCTTAGGTTTAGGATTCTCCGCTACGATTTCTTCCTCGTATTCTTCATCATTATCATCGAAGTCATCTTCATTAAAGTTTTCTAGCTTTGCCTTAAACTCTGTGACAAGTACAATCATATCTTCTATATCAGACTGGTCTTCGTGAGTATCAATTTCTAATTCTATTTTTATTTTCATAAGTTTTTCACATTAATATATATTATATGTTCTTTATTGGCACATGTCAACCATTTTTTTTGGTAATTAATCAATTACTTTGTCTCCAACATAGTCGGACCAATCGGTGTATTTGGATCTATCCATCAAGTCATGTAACTGATGACACCACACACCTGAGTTCTTTCCTTTAAAGGAACTGTCATCTAATTTAATAGTTGCATTGTAATTGAACTGTTTGATGTAAGGCAATCTAACAGCAATCATAGGTATGAACTTGTCATACTCATTCCAGCCATTGTCATGGAACCATTCGTGATTAGCATAGCCACTGTCAAAGTCTAATGTTACCCAAATATCTGCCTTCATTAGCTCTAGTATAATATGATCCCACTCTTCCCATTCCTCATTACTATCGCCTGGTTGGAATGTGTTAGCACAACCTAAGTATGCATGTTCGATAGTATTTTCTAAACATCGTTGCAGTATCTCTTTAGGATTCTGTTTACCAATAACAAACAATGTTTGCTTACCATACATTGGAGTATGCTCTACCTCAATCCCTATAAAAAACTTAGGATCTTCACCGAAGTTATCTCTGCCTTCTACTATACCCATTCTATATAACTCCTACCCATACCGGGTTTCTTTGTTATGTTCTCAGCAAATGCTATTGGCACTTGATTAAAACTATTGTACGAGTGTGTCCACATATCAGCAACTTCTATACTGCCTTCACGTACCATTACAACACCAATTCTCATACACTCTATAAACTTATTGTCTCTTGGACTAGGACAATGTATTTTAATATTGTTCCAAAGGAACTTACTAAAGTCTGTGCTAACTGGCTTAGATTTTTCCGCACCAACAACATAATGTCCGTTAGGCTTAACGCTAATGTTCTCGAAGTGACTAGGACTAGAACTTAAATCAAATACTATATCGTATTCCTTCGAAGGTCTAGTCTTAACTATTACATTATTTTGCTCTTCCCAGAAGTCCATTGCACTTCTACCTATTACATCTATGTTAGTATTTAGACTAAACTTAATGTACTGGTACAAAACTCTCGCTAAAAATCCTGTGCCGATAATACATACTTGCTTGTTCTTTCCTATCTTACCAACGCTTTGTGCAATGTTAATAGCACATGCAACAGGCTCAATTATATACTTAGGACTTGCTTCAGGAACCTTAACAAACGTGCCTTGTGGGGCATTGTAACGCTCTGCGTAGGCTGGTTCGCCTCTTGTGGCAACATAGTCGCCGACTGCTACATTGTATATACCTGATCCAATCTCTAAAACCTTACCAAGTGATTCGTGTCCATGCATGTGAGTAGGTAGTAAAGGAAACTCTCCCTTATACATTGCTACATCACTACTACAAACACCTGTGTAAACACTCTTTACAGCTATCTCATTAACTTCTATTGGAGGAACATCATACTCTTGTTTGTGTATGTCCATCATTCCAGTCGTGTAGTATTGATTAACCTTCATGGTATGCCTCTAAGTTCTTATGTATCCAAGTATCAATATGTCTGTGTAATTCATATGGTTCTGTTACGCCTACGGCTATCATACTACCGTATGCGTATGCAGGACATAAGCCAAAGTTCCATTGGTACATACTACTCTCAGTATATATCTTAACACTTTGGTCATCGTAACCTTGTTTCCAACTAGCTCTAACATTAATAGGATACTTGTCATCGATGTACCATGTCTCTTGAGCATAGTCACATACGTTGTATATACCATTGTTAGATAGTGTACCGTAGTCACTACCAGTTAGGTCGCCTAATACATGTTGTTGTGCCATGCTGTGGCTACTGCGATCCATTTCTGGAACACCGCCAAATATCTTAACCAGTTGACAATACAAGTGTGGGAATAAATCTAATGCAACTCCGCCCCATGCTTTACGTCTTTGTGTACTCCATCCACCGGGATTTGGTATTCTATCAGCACTAAACCACGTGATGTCTATACTAGTTAGTTCCTCATCTCCTTTTAAAAAGTCATCTAGAGCACCATAACTATTTCTATATAAGTTATTCTTACACAAGATAAACTTAGTGTGTGGGAAGTCTTCGCAAAGGTTATTCCATTGTGATGAACTTGGCAAGCCTGGCTTCTCAATGAATATAGTTTCTACTTTGTCTGCTAATAGTCTAGCAATGTTGTCGTGTGTAAAGTTAGGTGTACAAATGACCGCCACATCGTATTGGTCAGTCACTTGCTTTGTATCTTCAAATGTAGCACCACCAACAATAGGGTCAACTGTTTCTACAGTATAGCCTAGTTTAATAAGTTCAGGAAGATAAACGTTACTGCCTATGCCTCCTAATCCAACAAGTAGTGCTTTCATTTTATAACTCCGATGCTAGGTTTGTTAGCGAGTCTTCCATCATTTGATCAAACTCTCCTTCCACTTGTTGCTCTACTTCTTCATCGAAGAAAGAACTAGTAGGTGAGGAGTTGAATGCCGTGTCTGCATCTTTGTGTTTATTATTACTAACATCATCTAAGAACAGTTTAGCATCGTCTAATAGTTTGTGAGGATCATCACTAGTGAATAGTTCTTTAACAAATGTATCAAACATCAACATATTTCTAGGTGTGTATAAACTTTCTTGATTAAGTTTCTTACCTTTCTTCTGCCAGTTTCTCCAATCTAGTTGGTAGTTCTCGCATTCTAATGTTGCTAGGCTGTTTGCTTCTTGTACTGCTCTAATATGCATGTATACATTGTGAGACATCAGTAAACCGTATGTGAAACTATCCCATGAAGTCTTACCTTCCTTGTGGATCTTGTTCAGCATACCCGGAGCATACCAATTAACATCACCAGTAACTAGCCTGCTACCAATCTCACTCTCCCAAGGGAAAGGATTGTTAGACAAGTTGCCAGGTGAGTGATGACTGAATGCTTTGTTATCAAAACACTTCTCCATAATGTAACTCATCTGATTACTAGTAACTTTGTTTCTAGTGTATACTAAACCGTTCGCACTACTAATGTATGGACTAGCACAATCAAAACTAACTGTGATGTTAGGGTTAACATGTTCTCTTAACTGTCGCTGTATGCTTGTAAGCATTACACCCCATTCAAGTTTACTAGTACCCAGGAAATGAATCCAATCTCTGTCTTGTAACTTCTCATCATCACGCAAAGTAATGATACGTTTCAGTGCCATGTGCATGTCGCGGATATTGTTACCACCCATGCCCCATCCTTCAGTGGGATAGTCTTTAACTTTTTGATACCATTCTTCTGCATCGTCCCAGTATGTTCCTTGTAATACATTAAGGAACTTTGTGTGTCCTTGTCTGTGATCCATAAACCAATCTAAGTTATATGTAGTACACTTCAAGCATTCGTCAAAGTTCTGTAGTCCAGTCTTCTCTTTAAAGCCAGGCTTACATGCCCAACTCGGAACATCAAATGTCATACTCCAGTCTGCTGTGTGTTCTAACCAGTTGAGGATCTTACCTCTAACTTTATCAGCATCACCTTTGTATCCAACATCGCCGGGCTTCTCGAAGAAGTTTTCCCAGTCAAACTTAATAACACCTTTACCAATCTGGAAACCACCGGAGTCGCCTACAATAGTTGTGTTATCTCTGTCTCTGCATTGAATAATGTGTTCCATGACCTTGCTCTTCTCAATATCGAGATATGCATGACCGGCACTATAAAGTGCTTTGTTATAATAGTAATAGCCTTTCTCTTTATCCAGGAAGTTCATGCCTTCGAAGCCATGTTCAAATCCATTCGGGACTCTGCCTTCAGGGATATATCCAGGCACACTCTTACATCTGCCTAGTAGCTCTGTCATAAAGCCGCTCACCGCAGGTAAAAATGTTGCATAGTCACTATGCGTCTTGGATAAATCTCTCATGCTTATCTTCTCGCTGGTAGTAAGTAAGTATAAATGCCTAAGCCACTGTCTACTTTAATTTGTAGTAAGCCTTGATTGTTAATACTTAATACTAAGTTGCTATTGTCTCCAAGTCTAAGGATCTTTAACACAATATCTAAGGGCCAGTTCCATTCGGAAGTAAGTTCGCCTTCAACATTGTTATCAATTAGGATCTTAGTCCTGTCACTTGCATCACCGCCAACTAGGAAGTACAATGCACCATTCTCTGTCTTAGGTGTGAAGTTTGCTTCATAGCCTGCTTGTACGCCATTAAAGTATGCTAAATCCTTTAACGCTTTAACACTTGGTAAAATGTTTACATCAAACTCTGCACCTTTAAACTTGATGTCTTTAAGTTGTTGGTTAATAACATCTGCTAACATAAATCTATAATATGCATCTGAGCCAGTGTTGTCTTTAAACTTAACTTCAACAGGAGTTTCAGTTCCGTTTCTATCTTGTGTAATTACTTCAACTGTACCATCGTCAGCATCAAAGCCTGGATAGTTAATAAAGCCTTGTAATACACCCATTCTGCTTAGACCAATAGTTGCATCTGCAAAGTCTACTACAGGATTGATAGAGTGACCTTTAACAATAACGGTCTTATCTGCATCAACTGTTTCAATCTCAGTACGCTCGGTTGTTCCTCTAATTTTTGCCATTTCAAAGATGCCTAGACCATGTGTATGTCTTAGTACGTCTTTAAAAAAGTCTTTTACATAATTATTCATATTTTCTCCGGTAAATGAATTCGTTTTAACATTATACTACTTTTATTTAGGCAAGTCAAGTTATTTCTTACCCTTAATCTTGTTTAACATTTTAATTGTGTTGAACATGTCTTTGATTGGATTATCATCATCCAACTCTTTAACAACTTGTAACAGCACCAATAAGTCTCCAAGGTTGCCTTCATTAATCTCATGCTCACCGATTGTAATGCATGTTTCCATACCTTCGTCTAACCAAATCGAGTTGGCACCTGCTCCTGTAATAGTGTATGGAGTACCTGCTGTAATACTACCTGTTGTAATACTACCTGTTGTAGAAGTAACTGCATGAGTAGTGTAGATTGTTGAATTGCTTGGTGGCCCAGTTAGTGTTATTGTTCCAGCTGGACTAGGGTTAGCATTAATTGTATTCATATGTTGCCTTAAAATTCAAAGTATTGTTGGAATGCCGCACTATCGTTAGCACTCTTAAGGTCCCAATTCATTACACCTAGTACGTTTTGTATCTTCTTATCCAATACTGCTTCTTCCATTGCTTCTTCATCGAACGGCATTTCTTTAAACCATTTTGGAATCTGCATTTCATCTGTAGGATAAGCCATACTAGTATAGCCCATTGGGTTTGGCTTCAGTCTGCACACTACAACTTTACTGCCGTCCATAATCTGTAAACTGTAGTTGTCTCCGTTAGCAAATCGCATAGCATTGTAATTAATACTAGCTCTAACATGTCCAGGTATCATTTTGTTCTCACCATCATCGGCGGCACCGGTCATACCAAACATAGTACTGCCAGTTGGCATACTGTTTTGTTGCTTACGAAGTTTATCGGTGTACTTGGTTAAGTTGTTAACACGTTTAGGCATTCCTTTTCTCCAAGCATCTAACTTACCAAACGATTCTTTAAAGTCTTTAATCATTTGTATAACTTCTGGCTCTTGCTTTCCTTCAAGTGTATCGTCTAGTATCTCTTCAAGGAAGTCTTGTATGAACTCAGGTGTGTCAGAACGTTTAATGTCCATACCCATAATTTTAAGATAGCCACCTTCTGGTTGCCAGCCTTCAATATCTAAACACTTGATCGCATAACGCTTCTTAGTAATAAAGATACCCGACTTACCAACTACCTCTCTACCTGCTTTAATAACACTACCCATCTCTATCGGACTATTAAAGTCTTGCCTCATAAACTCTGGGAAGGTATCACTAACTTGGTCACTGATACGATCATACAAGCCGACAGCACTATCCATATCTAAATGCATATCATCAGGTAAGGCAGGCGTTGCCGTGAAGTACACTGAGTCAGTGTCTCCATAAATGATTGTGTCGCCTGTATGATCGTAACTTCCTGTGAGCAACTCATTCACTTTTGCTCCCATGTGGCGTGTGATACGCCTTCCGGTCAAAGTAGTACTCTGACCAATACGTTTATCAAAGAATCTACAGCCTGGATTAAGTATCGCACCATACAAACTGTTCAAGTTAATCTTCTTAACTAACTGTCGCTTGTCATAGAATGCCTTCTCCGCATCTGTAGTTGCTTCTTTCTTCTTTGCTTGTAGTACTTGACGTTCAGTATACCAACGCTCTAGTAAGCCTGGTACAATGCCTAGTACATCTGTTTTAAATATAGTTCCGTTAGCACTAATGCTCCAAGGTTGACCACTGTTGAATATTAAGTTGTACACATCACTGCCTGTTACTTCTGCAGTTGTGCCGTCTTCCATATCCAATGTCATTGTACGAGCATTGTCTTGCTCCATAACTAGCTCGTATTCGTTTGAGCCGAACTTGCCTAGCCAAGCATCTGCAAATGAACTCTTCTCTAATCTAATCTTTGCTTCAACTTCTTCATCAGTAAAGTCTGGACGCAACTGTCCAACGATAGTTTCGTTAGCCATATTCAATGCACGGAATACACTTGGGTACAGACTGTTAATATCCATACTGCCAATCCATTCGTGAAAGCCTTTCTTAGGTGTTGCCACAAAGGCACCAGCCGCCGCTGATCCTTTCTTACTGCCACCTCGCTTTCTATCTGGCACTACCATGTCACGTCTGTGTGCTTCATTAATAATTGCTTGTTCAGTAGTTGCCACAGCACCCATTGTAGTATACAGTAGCACGGTGTTGTCATGTGCAATAGTATTAGCTAAGTCAATGAACTGTAGTTTCTTATCCATACGAGCAATAAGCATAACGTCTTGTATGTTATACTCTAAGAATCTACCAAAGTCATGATTGTATAGTCTGTCAAGTGATCCATCATAGACAACTTTCTTCTCGCCTAGTTCAATCTCTCCGATAGCATCTAATCTATAACTGTGTCGTTCCTCATAGTTGTACTTACGATATAGTTGCAAGTAGTCTAAATGTACACGACCAATTAGGTCATAGCTCTGTCTCTCAGTACCAAAGTTCTCATACATTCTTTCCTTAGGCAACTGATTAAACAAACACATCTGTCTAGTAGCACTACGTCCTAGTATCTTAACGATCCTATTAATAGTGTAAGGGATATCATAACCCTCGCTGTTCCAACCGGACAATATATCTGCGTCATCAATCAATGTGAGGAATGTTCTAAGCATCTCTGCTTCGTCTTTAAATAGTATTACTTCTTTGTATTCACTAGCAATGTTCTCTGCCTGTTCCCATGTTAATGTTTTAGGAGGAACTGCAAGACACACCATAGTATCCATCCAGTCCATATAAAATCCAATTGCCGTGATAGGCATGAGAGCATCTTCAGGCGTACTAAATCCGTTAACGGGATCAAAGTCTACCTCGATGTCAAAGAAACATGTATGTAGTTTAGGTGGATCAATATTGAGATAGTTCTTCTCTAGCGTTTTATTAACAGGCTTAACATCAGTTTCATATAACTTACCAGTTGCTCTGTTAATAGCAATGTTCTTCCTGAACTCTTTGAGACTTTTGCATCTAATCTCGGTGACTGGCTCATTATGAATACTACGCTTCTTGCCTTTAGAATCACTAAAGTAAAAGTTGTACTCAGGCTGATGAGTAATAATCTTACGTTCGCCGTTCACTCGTTCGGCTACATAAATTTTATCTTTGGCTGTGTCGTGGAATGCATCGACGTAACTCATATTTGTTTCGCCCTAAGAATTAAAGTGTTTTACCGACAGTTTCCAGGATTGTTTCGAGTTCATCGAACTTATCTCTTTCATCTGTAAACTTAGCCTTATGAGCAACTTTAACTGCTTTCATAAGTACTCCAGCTTTAAGGTCCATTTCTTCTGCAATTGCTTTTACAGTTTCTCGTAACCCTTCGCTCAGTGCGTCTACTTCGTATAGGACTTGGTCGCCCTCTTGAATAAGTTTCTTTAGTCTTGCTTGTTCTTCTGCGTTGAATGTTTTGTTAAATGCCATTTCTACCTCTTTGTTACTGTGTGTGTTTGAATGTAGTAATATTTATTACACATGCCCTTATTATACACTAAAAGCTGGTTAAGTCAAGAACTATCTTTTAGATAAATACTAATTGTAGAATACATACAGTAAACAGTAGTTTTGTAGGAGAAACGAACATGGCAGAAGATAAAGCAGAAGTAAGCATGAGTAGAAAAGAATACGATGCACTGACGGCAAAAGCGGCAGGTGATGCTCCAGCTGGAACCGGACCGACAGTTGATTCGCGAGGATTTAAAACAGTCGAAGGCATGGAAGAAATAGACACTAACGGAGATGGACATATCTCCAAAGGTGAAATGGATATGCATTTAGAGTTTAAACGTAAAGAACTCGAAGACGCAGATGCGATGCGAGATGCTCAACGTAAGATGGCATGGTTCTCATTATTTGGTATGTTACTATACCCATTCGCAGTAGTAATTGCATCATTGGCAGGACTAAGCGAAGCACAATCAACACTAGGATCAATGGCACCAACATACTTTGTAGCAGTAGCAGGTATTGTTGCCGCATTCTTTGGTGCTCAGGCATTTAGCAAAGGTAAATAATCGTAATGGCATTTATTAAACACTTTACAAGAATGATTACTCGAGAAGAGTTATCCGACGAAGACGTTATCGAATACTTTGATATCGTGCAGAGTGTTGTTGCCACTAAATTATTAACTGCGTATGACCAAGAGAAAGAACAAGTAGGCATTGAAGTTATATCATACGAAGACGAAGACAAGGAAGGAGCGTTATTCATATACGAAATAGTATTAGATGAAATGATTCTCCCTACAGAGGGTGATGAGATAAGTACTATCTTATTCGACGAGTTCGAAGACATCACCTTTAGCTTCGAAGCCAGCATAGAGATTTAACTTGGCTAGAGACAAACACGGCATTCCGTTTCACCCTGCGGAGTACGATCCAGACTATCCCAGAATAAAATGTAAACAATGTGGACTAATGAATAGTTGCACACATACACCTATGGACGCTGAACCTTGGTACCCTAGGCTACCTATCTTACTTGAAGGTGGTAGTGTTCAAAGCATAGGAGAGATACAATTTCATCCTTACACATTACATTCGCTAAAGGCAATAGCTAAATCTAAAATATCCCAAAGCAAGATAGTCATAGAAAACTTTATTGCTCCAGAACTAATAGAGAGTCTTAATGCTAACTGGCCCACAGAGTTTTTACCGCCAGAAGTTAAAGGAAGACTACAAGCAAACATAGACTGCAATCCTGCATTCCAGGAGCTACATGACTTAGTATTCAATCATGAGTACATTAGAATGGCTATAGCAGACAAGTTTGAAATACATCAAGAGCACGAGTGTAGAGTTTGGCTGTGGCAAGATACTAATCAATTCACAGTTAATGATGTACATGTAGATAGCGATGAGTTTGGTATTACGTTTGGCATGTACTTGCCAGGTGAGGATCAAGTAGCAGAGTTTGGAACACAGTTTTGGCAACCAAACGAGTTCGAAACAGATTTAGAAGCATCTTTGATTAGAGAAAACTGTACACTTATAGACCAACTACCATTCACTAACGGCACAGCATACTTTATACCTAGGTCTGCAAAGGCTTGGCATAGTAGTCCTATAATTAATAAAGACGTTAGGAGAAAGCATGTATACGGATTTTATACAGAATCTAAATAATACAATATATAAAGTAGAGCAGTCTGAACTACTTACAGCACCCTGGCCTCACATGTATGTTGCCGAACCTATCAATCAAAACTATCGTACTTTTCTAGAGTATGCAGATTCTGTTAATATAATTCATGAACATGATGTTTACGGTGGCAGAGATGATTATGTATTAACTCCATTAGATGTTAGTGCCTCAGACTTAAGACATTTCAACAAGTTAATGGAAAAACTATTTTTTGCTATTGCTAAGAAGTTTGGCGATGAAGTATCAGAAGCTCCAGAGCCCACAGTTAGATTTTGGAAAGACACAGATAAGTTATTAATAAACGATATACATACAGACGAATTCTTTGATCCTACTTTCTATACCATTAGTGCTATGATTTACTTACCTAAGGATAACAGTCAAAGACGTTATGGTACTAAACTTTTTACTTACATAGGCGATGATATTTATACAGATGCTATGCAAGATGAAGGCATGGCTCAACCCCACATGGCACATAAAGACAAAGAACATAATTGGAAACACGAAGTTACCGTACCTTTCATGCCTAACACAATGTTTATAACAACCAACGCACAAGGCTCATGGCATCAGGCTCCGACTAATATCGCTCCTGGTGATGTAAGGGAAAGTGTTATGATTCGTTGGAAGTGTGAGTATTAACTAGCAACAGCTCTGTCAGCCATTCTACGCCAACTAGTTCCATCATTAAATACAACTGAAGCTCCACCTGTTTCGTCAGTACACAATGCAAGGTCTCCTGCACTTACTGAGCTAGGTAAACTTGCTACCGTATAATTAGGTAGTTGTGGTAAGCCACTGTTAACTTGTATATAACCCGAGTCACTAAATGTAACGTTTCCTGTTGCAACATTACCCCAATCGCTAGTAAGTGTTGTACTACCACTTATTAGTCCGTAGTCTGTTAATGCTCCAAATGATAATGCTGTAACTTTATCTACGTTAGTAGTACTTGAAGCAGACCCTTCCCAAGAAAGTATACCAGTTGAATTATTATATGTAAGTTCGTTACCGGCTGTCGAGTTATCACTTACACTAATAGCCGCTCTGGCTCTTGGGTTGCTGTAGTATAAGTTGCCTGCACCTTCTGGTAAACTGTCTGTGCTTAGATTACTAACTCTAGTGTCTACCCTAGCGTCAGTGTAATACAAGTTAGTTTCTTCTGTAACACTTGAACTCTTAAGTCCAGTTACAGTTGCATCAGTTACTGTGATACCAGTTGTAAATGTCTTTTGACCAGCAAATGATTCAACACCAGTGTTATGCATAATACTTGCATTAGCAATTTCAGTAGTAATCATTTGGTCTATTCGACCTGTTGTGGCAAACTCGCTGTCGTCACTGTTCCAAGTTTCACCTTGGGTAACATAAGCCGATGAGGCAAAGTCTTCAACTGCTACTGCACCACCAAGTAGTAATGTACCACTTGCATTAGGTATAGTAATAGTTCTGTCTGCTGTTGGGTTTGTTGTTGTTAGAGTAGTTTCGTAATCGTCTGCCGCAGAGCCTTCAAATACTAAACTCTCTTGTACATTTATCGTTGTAGAATCAATAGTAGTCGTTGTGCCTTCAACCGTAAGGTTACCGGAAATTGTTAAGTCTCCAACTGCTTCGGTTAAAATTGTGTTCCAAGTAACTGAACCACCAGTTTTAGTTGCTATCTTAGTAAGTTCGCTTGACTTATCTAGCCAAATATCGCCTGTACTAACATCGTTTGCAACTGGTGTTGCTACTCCGCCAAAGATCTTGCCACCACGTTTACCTATCTGGTAGTTCGTATTAGTGGTACCTTTGGCATTCATAAAGACTGCCATTATATTATACTCCGATCTGTTATTGTTAACAGTCTAGAAACCCTAAAGTTTCTAGTTCTAAGTTATAATACTATTTATCTTCTGTATGAACATTGACCCTATTAATAAATGTCTCTTTACATTTAGAGTACTTAGAAACGTCATGACCTTTAACATAGCCCACGAAGTTAATAGTTTTGCCTTCAGCGAGTGCTGTTTTAGGCTCGAAATCAGGTGAACGTCTGTATAAGTCATAAAAGAACTTAACTATGTTACCGTTCTCAGTGAGTACTGCAACCAATAAACTATTAGTTCTGTTCATAAAACGTGACATCTTAACGACACCAGTGAACTCTTGTCTAGTCTTTATCTCACCTTCAAAATCAGATGTTTTACGCAAACTTTGTTCTTCTTCTGCCCAAACATCATGCTTGTTATTGTTTCTATACACGTTAGGCAACGATCCAACAATAGGAAGCCTGTCATCTCTGCCTCGTAGATTAATATCCTCCGCTTTAATAAGATCAGTAATCTTCTTCTCATACTCACTTAGTTCACGTTGCATAGCCTTAAACACCAATCCTTCGAAGTATTCAATGATTAAGTCTGCTGTAACATAGTCCTGGTCAGTAACGGAACCAACTACTGACGTCTTAGGGTCCTTTAATGAATGGATTAGTAGGCTGAAGTTGGCTTTTGTAGAACCTGTTGCTTCATGCGATTTGATATACTTATACCCTTGATGTCTGTCAACAGCAACGGCATGGGCAATAACTTCTTTTCCGGTATATAATCGCATAGTAGTTTCCTTATCTAATATATTGAATAGGTTTGTTTTTAGTCTCGTCAATTAGGATATTGTAAATCTGTTCCCAATCTTTAACAATGATAGCATCTACATTGGTATCCATGTTATGACCATGTTCCATTAAAATTCCTTTAAAGCCTACGTTGTTACCAGATTCGATGTTGCTAGGCTTGTCCTCAATCCAATAACAGTCTTTGTACTTGGCATATCCTGCCAACTCTGCCAATGCTTCATCTTTATCAGCACCAGTGTCTAGACAAATAACTCTTTCAAATGCATCGCCCATTAACTTCGCAAGGTTTCTTTCCCTTAGGTATTTCGCATAAGGATCTAAGCTCAGACTTGTTAAGGCAATAAACTTGTAACGATGTTTCTCATGGAGTAAATTAATATACCATTGAGCATCTCTTAATGGAGGCAAAAAGCCTATTGCGGCACTCTCATTAAATTGCTTAATAAGTTTATGTCCAGCATTTCTGCTCATGCCGTACCTGTCTCCAATGCTGTAAATGAACTGGGCGCCTTCGACTTTCTCATGTCCGTGATGCTCCATCCAAATGCTGAAGCCTTCTTCCCAATCTAAGACAACTCCATCGATGTCTGTTATGATATACTTAGTTCCCATGTTTAATGATCTCTTGTTGCGAGTTGCCGCCATCCGCCATAAATTCTTCTTCAGATTGCACCTTAGCAATATATTTGTCATCTGCTTCAATAGTGAATCCGTTATCTAACATCACGTGGTAATTGTCAACTATGCCAACAACACGGAAGTAATCGTTTGCCCCATGCAATCTAATGTAGTCACCTTCGAATACTATCATTATTTAACAGCCTTTATTAAACCATTTGACATTGTAACTTCAGCAAAGAATTCACGTCCTGGAAGTCCGGTAACTGCTGGACGGTGTGCTCCTACAAACGAACCGTCAGCTTTAAATTCGTCACCGAACATGCTAGTCTCTTGATAGTCTAGGCGTTGACCTACAGACTCTTTCAATTCTTTCTTACTTTTGTAACCCATAAATAACATCATGTTATGCTACCTCTAATAATTTAGTTTCTACTTCTTTAAAGCCCATGCCGTCTACCATGTGGAACTTGCCAGTTGAAGTGTCTTCAACAATGTCACCAACTGATAGTGAATGCATGTCTCTGTAAGTTACAACTTCACCGTCCTTACGAGTGACTGTCTTCATTTTAAAACCACTAACGAAAGCATCAAATGTTTCGTCTTTCTCAGTCTCTTCATCGAAGTAGTAACCGTTTAAGATTTTAAACACTTCTTCTAGACATGGGCAAGAAGTTTCAAAGTTAGCAACCTCACAAACCTTAGTGTAATGTGCAAACATCTCAGGAGTATAACCGTTTGAACCCTTGTGCATTACTTCCATATGAGTGTTATACTCTGGGTACTTTTCAGCAGTCTTTGTGTGTCCGCCTTCTGGACCGTTAACAAAGTTGTATACTTGTTCGCTTAGTTTGATTTGGTAAATGTTGTACATATTGCTTTCCCTTATTGCTTAATATACAACTATTATACTAGGTTTCGGGGGCAGAGTCAACCTTTTTTACCACTATTTGTGGTATATTTTAAGGTGCTAAGTGTTTGATTTGTTTGCTTTTTTAATAGCTCGGTCGCTTCGGATTACATGTTTTGCCATGTTTCTGCTCCCGGTCATGAAGTTTTGTACTAATTCTTCACTGGTAATCTCTTTACATTGGACTACTTGCTCTACTATATCATAGCCTTTGCCGTTGTCTTCCATGCAATCCAAAATCAGTTCAGCGGCATCCATGGTGTCTATCATACGCTCTAGATGAAGCTCATGTCCTATTGATCTTGTAAGTAGAGCCGAGTTAACAAAACTAAAACTGATATTGAACATTCGTATTTGATGTTCATTCCCATCTCTAAAACTGTTACGAATAATGAACTGAGCTTGTTCAAACTTATCGTCACCGTAAGTACTCAATCTCGTATCTTCTGGTTCTGGTGTGTATCCTGCGATAGAGCCTACATTAACAATTGTTTTCGGTTTCCCTTTCCACTCTTCGAAGAGTGTGGTGAGTATCTTAGTTTGTATTTTGGGATAGTATGCATTGTTTATAAACACATCAGGGTCAAAGTCGACTAATTCTTGAATTAACTTATCGCCATCTTGTTCAGCAAGATTCCATCCGTTGCTTTTTGAATAGCCACGGACATCATTCTCACCTTCCAATGTAAGGTCACACATGTCATAGACGCTTTGTCCTATTCCGCTTGTATGTCCTGTAATTGCAATCTTCATTAGTCGAAGTGTTTCCCTAATACATCATTTACTTTCTTTTTAGTTAGTTGCTCTACGTTGTTAACATCAACTACAATAGTAATCTGTTTAACATTAGTAAAAGCCTGGATCATCGTCGCCCAAGTTTTGTTAGGGGCAGTTGGTAATGGATCTTTGAGTTCCGTATGATCCAGCTTTGCTTGTGTTCCGTCAATAAATTCTAAAACTACTTGGTCAATCATCTCAACCGGGATTTCTGTAGGAAAGACTTCCTTGAGTAACGACTCAAACTTCTTGTTCTTACTATGCTTCGCAACCAATAATATCTTAATGTCGTGAGCTGACACGTTATCTCCTTTAACCCTACAGTTATGTTTTAGAACTGGTACTATACTGTATCAGTTTTTGGCGGTCGTCCTGGGCCTCTTTTAGGCTTCAGTTCTGGTGCCATTTCGTATGCCTGTGCCAATTTGGCTTGAGCATCACTCAACATTGCATTTGCGTCTGCTTCAATAAGTTCTGATTGTGCAATTAAACCTTTTGCAATTCCTTCAGGACTATTGTCTGCTTCAACAACAGGTGGGACATTAGCCGTTTGCGATTCCGCAATTGGGTTCATAGCCGCTTCTGTTTTTAACGCTGGGTTACTACCTGCCGTAATATTACTTAACTGCTTATTAATTTCTGCAAGTTCAACTTGTTGGTTAGGTAGTGGAGTTAACTTTACCATATTGACTGGTACTTTTAACAATTTCTTTCTTCCATGTAGTGCTTCAAGCATGTTCTCGCCATCGCTTAATCTACGTCTAAAAAATACTTCACTAATTTCATTTGAGTTCTGACCTTCAGGACTATCTACTACAGACATAACGTCATCATGTAGTGATCCTTCTAGACCATCACTTATACAAATAAGTGCTGATTCTGTTTCTTCCGGGAGTGCTCTAAACACTACTACGCAAGGTTTCTCGCCGTATACTCCGACGTGTTTCATCATGTTAGCCATAATCTATTCTCCTGCAGGTGCTTCTGCTGGTGCTTCTGCGCCAGTTCCGTCTGCTGTTTCCTGTTTTGCGGCATCCTGAGCATCTTTAACTGATGCTAAGAATTTTGTTAATTTATTAAACAATGCGCCGACTGGTTCTAATTCTCCGCCTCTGAATGCACCTCTTGTAGATGCGAGGTCAATAATTTGTGCCAAGCTGTTTAAGTCAACTAGTGAAATACTTTCAACAATTGCCTCATCGCCTGCGTTTACTTCTGGGTTAGCTGTTTCTGTTTGCTCAACTACTTTTTCAGCTACCTTACTTTCTGCTTTTGCCATTTTTACTGCTCCTATTTGTGTATGTAATAATGTTTGTACAGCAATATTTATAGATAAGTGAGTATTTAATTACAATTAATTGGTTAGTTTTTATACGTTTCGTACCACAATGATACCATAGCGGTCCATTGCAGTATGTTCGCACCCAATTCTCTCTATAACTTTGTTCACAATGTCTATCATTACGTTACTGTTACCGCAAACTATTGTTAACGGTACGTTGGTTTGATTTACTAATATAAAGTTTTCGACCATAAGGTCAACTTCGGCATGACGGACGCCATGTAGGTCAAGCTTCATCTTCGAATGATACGAAGTCTTGTACAACTCCGCTATCGTCTATGATAACTCCACTAACAAATCCACCCTTACCAGCTCCAGTGTCTGTAAATATCACAGTACCACCTTGCTCGTTTTCACTAACTACAACCTTGTTTATGTTTGAATCAAATGCAGGCTTTACTTGAAATGGACTTCTGTCATGTCCAACTATAACAGTTTTGCCTGCAGGTATTGATCCAGTCCAGCCGTAACTTCTGTGCGGGTATAGTTGTCCGAATCTTTCTACGAATGGTAAACTCTTATCTACTTCACCAAACAAGAATGTCTTCCTAACTTTCTTATTATCAACACCTTCCCAAAACTCTCCACTAAATCCTGCGTGAGTAATGTAAGTGTCTCCAATTGAAACGTAAGAAGTCATTTTGTTATACAATTCAGTCCAAGCAGTTAATACTTTAGGATCTTCTAATGCATCAACTGTACCTTGTTGGCTCGCACCAATGATTACATCGTTGCCTTTAGCATATCTGTGTATTTTGTTATCGTGATTGCCTTCTATGAATTGTGCGTTGGATAATGAGTTAGCAAGTTTGATAACTTCTGCTGGGTTAGGACCGTAGTCAACTAGGTCACCAACAAATATCAAGTCCAAGTCTTTACTCGTAGCAAAATCGACGACTGCTGTCATCTGCTCGATCTCGTTATGTATGTCTCCTACGACTAAAAATCCCACTGTCTTTATCCCCTTACTTTATATAACTATTATAGCAAATTCCATGGTGGATGTCAAGTGTTATTTATAGCAATTCCCTTGCGTATTCCCTTCATTATACCAATATATTCGTTTGATTCAGCTACTCCAGAGCTTATAATGTAGTGTACTTCGTCAGCTTCTTGTAACTTAGTTCGCAACCATGCTTCACCCATTGGCATCATCCAGTCTTTATATGATATTGTAATAACCATCCCACCGTTATTCCATTTACGGTCTAAGGCAAGTACTTTATTAATCCGCCGGGTAGGGCTTTGGGCATGAAAGGCAATTCGATTTTCGCCTAGGAAGTTTGTAGTTAACGTTGAGTTAATTACTGCATCAATACCATGTTGTTTGGAGAGTGCTTGAGCAAACTCTGTACTGGCATTAAAATCATCTGACACTACTATTATATTCATTAGTATTGTTCTAAGTTTCCTTCCCTAACTAAGTCAGTACTCACACAATGTGGTCCGCCAGCTAATGTTCTCATATGGCGCATCTGTACTGGGACCGGAGTAACTCCATGTTTCTCCATCTCTCGCATCAAGTGTATTTCTTTGCTTGGTACGATAACTGTGTTAGGATCAATGCTTAATGTGTTCATACCGATCCAATCACTTGCTGGAGCATAGTCTTCTAAGCACGGCTGTCCAACACACATCTCTTCAGTGTACCAGATCTTATCCCACGATTTGAATAGCTCAGGAACTTTATGCTTGTCTACTCTACTAGCATTTAACACTACTAATCCAGGACGTAACGGCATAATAGTACTGTCTACATGAGCCCAGCTATAGAGATCGTGCATCATATGAACTTTAAATGCGTCTCCGAGTGTGTTCTGTAGCCATTTAGCACCTTGCTCGTTACCTGTATTAGATATCAAATACAGTATGTCGTACCCACATCTAATTAAGTTAGCAGGATCTAAGATAGGCTCGTTGTTATTTACACTAGGGTCTCTGCCTGGCTGTAACTTGTACAAGTCATCTTGTAGCATGGGCTTAGGCATTGGTAGCCATCTAGCACCTTGCATACTTTTCTCTTTGAATAGTTTGTTAAACAAGAATGTCTCGTGGTACCTTGCTCGTAAACTCATAGCACCTTCTATTATAGTATCGCCTATAACAGTTACACTATCACGTGGGCAGTATGCTTCGTATTGTGTTGACTCCCATAAGCCATTGCTCACAGTACTAGCGAAGTCTATGACGCTTGTATCAGGTCTGTGGACCTTAACGTCTGCTTGTTCTAGTACAGTAACTAATGCATCTAAGTCCTCTTCTGCCTCTTCGTATACATGCTCAGGGTATCGTCCCTTAGGCAGTTGTGCATACTCTTCTGGAGTTAAGTTAGCATAGTTAGTAGCATGGTGGCTTAAATCATTATCAGGTATGTTGGCATCTATTGCCGTTCCGATTATAATTTCTTTTAAAGTGTCCCACTCGTTGCAGGACCATATTGGTTTAGGAATGCTCATACCCAATATTTATACCTTGTATTGCTGGTGCAGGCTCTGATCCTGGATCTACATACTGCTTGGCTAGTATGATGTCTCCAACACTTGCTAGGTACATTAGGTAACCATCTCGATAAGGTACAGCACACCAAGTCCCGGTGGCATGTGCATCTAATAATTCTATTACTTCGGGGCAGTCAGTAAACCATTTATTGGTTAACATTTTCTCTGCCAACTCAGTTCCTTTCAATAGAACAAACTCGTCTTGAGTTAACCTATGAAACTTTTCAAACTTATAGACTGACGTCATTATTGTGTACCTTTATTAAAAGAAACAATATTATATCTTCTTAAATCAATCTTTAGTCTTTCCTTTAACATGTCGTTAAGGATATCTAAATAACCATTAAGTAATGCTGTGGTCTCTTCAAAGTTAATAGCAATATTAAATTCAGATTTAAACTGACTAGGGCCTGGCTCGATTCGTTTTACTGAAATTGAATTTATCATATTATTTCTCATCTCTGTCGTATGGTACTGTTATGCCGAAAGGTGCAACGGGAGTGTTGCCTCCATAGCCTCCACCGTGTACAATAAACAATGTATCACAGTAGTTTTCATCACCCCAACTATCCCAAGGATAGCCATCTGTGAACATTACAAACTTCTTAGGTACAATACCTTCTTCCTTGAACCAGTTGAAACAACATTCAAAGTCTGTACCTCCGCCTCCGCCTGGCTCGTATTCCATAAACTCTTCCATGTTATGCTCAGTGAACACTTGTGGATTGTGTACTTCAGTATCAAAGCAGAACAAGTGTATACGGAAATCACTGTATTGATCCATCACACCTTTTGTTTCGCTAAGGATATCTCTAAGCATTTCATCGCTCATTGATCCTGATGTATCTATACCAACTGCAATATCAATAGTTTCTTCTCTGTCCATACCTGGCAACCAAATGCCACTGTCCATTCCTTTACGTGAACATTGATTGTAACTGTAGTCACTTCTCATTACACTTTGAATTTGCTGTGGTAGTAACTCTTTCCAACTTAGTTGCGGATTAATTAAGTCATCTACAAGACGCTTAACACCACTTGGTAAGTTGCCAGCACCAGCCGAACGTGCCGCCTGTACTGTAGCATTCTTAAATGATTCTTTAATAGAACGCTTTTCTTCTTCAGTGTAACGTACTGGGCCTTTGGTGCCGTCATTAACGTTACCTTCTTGACCTTGTCCACTACCTTCGTCTTCACCATCTTCCATATCTAAGTGAACATCTAATGTAGTTCCATCCTGGAAGTCTTTACCGTCCTCTTCCATTTGCTTAAACAAGTCAGCATATACTTCTTCAGAAGTCCATTTGCGGTACTTGTAATCAAACAGTATCTCAACCAATGTAATCTTCTCACCAACATTACCTTCTACTAGATCCATGTTTACTACATAGTCATTAGCAATGTTCCAAAGCATAGGGTTACGATCGCCTCGTCTACCAAAGTGATCGTAAACACAATGCTCTACTTCGTGTCCCCAAAGGAACACTAAGTTTGGAATAGTTAGTGCTGATATAAAGTCTTTGTTATAGTAGAAGTACTTGCCATCTGTTGCGGCTGTTGGACACCATTCACTAGCGTCTTTGAATTCTAAACGACATGCTAAGTTTCCGTAGAACGGACATTGCAGTAACATGTTAATACGAGTTGAAATAAGTCTATCTTCAACTTCTTTATCTGTGAGTTTGGACTCAGGAATACTAGCAATAGCCTTGTGAGCTGTATCACTTGGTGTGCCTGTTATCTTTGGTCCTTTCACTTCTAATGTATCTGTTTTAAATGACATAAAAACCTCCTACAATTTCTACTTAATATACAACTATTATACTACCAATGTACCCTATAGTCAACCTTTTAATCAAAAAAAACCCCGCCTTGTGAGCAGGGTAAAACTTTTTGCTGTTAGGTTGTAGGAGTAACTTACGGTACGAGTATAACCAAGTACCGTTGTAGGATACAGCAACAGTTTTTTTTGTCCTATGCCGCCTGAGGGAACAAGTACTTCCAGTACCTTTCCTTAAACTCCTTTTTACCTTGAAGTTTTCTAGGCTTAATATCAATGTCGTGGTCACTAAGAACACTCTTAGCACTAAAGATAACTAACTCTGGTTCAAAGTTCTCCATTATAAAGTCAAAGAAGTAATCAACACCTTTGTCAAATGCCGCTTCGTCGTCCGCTTTATTAAGAGCGGCTAGTTCGTAGCATAAACCAATTGCGAATGAGTACTGAGCTGACTTCTCTTTTACCTTAAGCGTCTTAACTTTACCAGTTAATACATCTTCTGGGTTAGGTAGCTTTGAAGCAACCTTTCTATGTTCACAAAACTTAATAGCCATGCCTTCTCCAACTGCTCCAGCAATTTCTGCCTTCTGCTCAAAGTCAGGAGCAAACTCAAACCCTTCAGTTTCTAGTATTTCGCTTACGAAAGACCAACTACGTGGTGTAGCAAATGACTGACTTGATGTCTTAGGATCAAAGTCAAATAAATCTGCTTTACTATATGTTAAGTACCCAACAACATCTTGGTGTATCTTGTTATTAACAGCCCAAACACTCCAATCTTCGAAGTTAATGTCCATGTTAATATGACGGAATCTGTTTGCTAACGGACTAGGCATTCTATAAGTAACACCTCTGTCAGTCTCTCTGTTACCAGCCGCTACAATTCTTACATTGCTTGGCATCTCATATTGACCAATTCGACCATTGAGGACTAACTGGTATGCCGCCGCTTGTACACTTGGAGGAGCTGAGTTCAACTCATCTAAGAACAATACAATCATGTCGTACATTTCTGACTGTTCCATAGATGGAAGGTCTGCCGGTGGCGCCCACTCCATTTGATTTGTTTCTGCATTACGGAACGGATAACCTCTAAGGTCAGTTGGCTCCATCAATGCTAGACGCATATCAATCATTAAATTATTACCAGGCATGTCCTTTACAATGCCTTCAATTAGTTCAGATTTACCAATTCCTGGTGCTCCCCACATGAATATTGGTCTCTTTGCCAAAAAGGCTCTGTTTACAATGTTCTTTGTCTGACTGGGTCTTACTGTTAATGTGTCCATATATTACTCCTACGAAATGTATGTTTGTTTTCTCAACCTATGCATATATTATACTAAAATCCGGTACCAATGTCAACCTTTTTCTGGGGCAAACTCTAAAAATAGCTCTTTTAACTTGATTTCTAGGGCCTGTAACCGGGCTAGATCTAAATCTGTGGTGAAATTATGCATGGTATATTCAATTGCTTTGGCATAGTGAAAACATGCCTCATACGATTCGTCAATCTCTGACATTCTGGTGTGCAACTCTTCGGGACTAAAACTCTCAATAGTTATTTCGTAATGAGTGTCGTTGTCTGCCTTCTTTGGTTTTGAAGGAAACTTTACTACGTTGTCTTTTGGCTCGTTACCGTCGCCGTCTTTGTCTTTAGTCATACATGTATTATGCACTCATTGACTGTAGATGTCAACCGTTTTAGCCAAAAAAAAGCACACCTAAGTGTGCTTTTAATTTGTTTATATATCTACTTCTTATGTAAAGAACTGATATTCAACAGTTGCCGTAACCGCGCCAGCAGTTGGAACACTTGCTGTGCTTCCATCTGATTGCTTGAATGAACAACTAATAGTTGCTCCGCCTGTGATTACTTCTGCACCTAAATCAACAACATAAAGACCAGTAACAGTTGGATCATTCTGAGCCACTGCCATTAAGTCATTACTTCCGTCGTTAACAACAATACCATCAACGCCGTCACCGGAAAAACCAGTAGCAACTTTAATAGTAAGTTTTGAGCCAGTATAAGTTCTACCAGCTGTGCTAGGCATAGTGCCAATGTTGAATGAACTGTCTGCCGAGTTAGCTGTAAAGGAAGCTCTTAAGACTGTGTCATCTACTGCGGCAACTTGTGAATCAACGTATGCTTTAACAGATTGTTGTGTAGGAACAAGAGTAGCACTATCGCTAGCCATGTTATCTTCATCAACAAATGCTGTTACAGTAACAACACCATCGCTTAAACTTGCGAAAGTAACTGTTCCTGAACTTAGTACGTCACCAACTTTAATACCTGCATCTGCAAGTGTTAAGTCGCCAGTGGCTGTACCTGTTGCTGTAGTTGTTGCAAAAGCAAATTTGTCTTCGCTCTCGTCCCAACCCATAAAGCCGTTATCACCAGTACTACCACGTTCTAGTACAATACCAATATCACTGCTGTTAGCACCAGCTAAACCACTTTGTAGTTCAATCAATGTATCACTAATAGTAGTGTTAGTTGAACTTACAGAAGTAGTAGTACCGTTAACAGTCAAGTTACCTGACAATGTCAAGTCTTGAGCCGCTACAGTTGTTGCACCAGTGATAGCACCAGCGTTTACGCTGAATGTGCCGTCTGTTACTGTTGTACCTGTTACTGTCGTTGCACCCAAAGATGTTAAACCAGTTACGTTAGAATCTAGATTAACTGTTAATGTATCAGTTGCACTAGCTACTGTAGTAATGTTAGATCCGCCTGCGATGTCAACTGTGTCTCCACCGTTAACAACTTCAGAACCTGTATCACCAGTTAGTGTCCAAGAAGTACTAATAGCCGCTGTTCCAGCCGCTGTCAGTCTACCTTGTGCATCTACTGTAAAAGTAGGTATAGCAGATGAACTACCATATGATCCTGCCGTTACTGCTGTTGCATCTAGGTCTAGTGTCATAGTATTGCCTGCACCAGTTGAACTAATTCCTGTTCCGCCTGCAATAGTTAATGTTTCACTATCTAAATCAATACTTAAAGCACCACCGCTATCGCCTTGGAAGTCCAAGTCTGAAGCCGAAACTGCTGTGGCAATAGCCGCATCAGTATATGCTTTAACAGATTGCTGTGAAGGTACTAAAGTTGCACTATTAGTTGCTAAGTCATCTTCATCAAGTACGAAAGCGGCAATAGTTGCTACTGTTCCTGCTTGACCAGAAGTTGCTTGGTTACCTGCGGCGTTAACACCTGGCAAGTTAATATCAGCAGTACCATCAAATGATACTCCACCAATTGCTCTTGCTGTTGCTAATGCTGTTGCTCCAGCGGCAAGTGTTGATGCTGAAGCTGTACCAGTTACGTTACCTGTTAAAGGTCCTGCAAAACCGCCTGCTGTCATTGTTCCACTTACTGTTGGTGCGTTAACTAATCCAACAGTAATAGCATTGTCGCTAACTGTTGTTTCAATTTCATTTGCTGTACCGTTAAAGTTAATAGTGTCTGTACCAACAACTACACCGTCATCTGAACCACTGTCTGCGCCAATTGTTAGTGTAGTACTAATAGCACCCACTGTAGCGTCGACGTATGCTTTAGTTGATTCTGCAGAAGCTACGTTAGTTGCCGAAGCACCTGCCATAGAATCTGAATCAATTAAGTGAGCCGCAATACTAGTTACTGTACCTGCTGATCCCGAAACATCTCCTGTTACGTTACCAACTACTGCACCAGTATGTGTTCCTTCTGTGTTAGCAACAAAACTTGCTACAGTATAACCTGTTGCACTTTTGTCTACTACGTTACCTGAAATAGTTTCTTGAGAGTCTGCGAACAAATGGTATTTACCATCGTTTGCGTCTCTGAATAAACCAGTTGCTAGGTCATTTGAACCATCGTTATATGAACCAAAGAAACCAATATCAACTGCGTCAGATGAATTACTAGTAGCATAAGCAACTAGTGAATCTTCTACAGCCATGTTAGTTACGTTAACGTCTGTTCTTGTACCAGAAACAGTTAAGTTTCCAGAAACAGTTAAGTTACCGCCAATTGTTGGATTCTGTACTAGACCAACTTGGATTTGATTTGCAGTTACGGTTGTTTCTACTTCATTAGTTGTACCAGCGATAGTGAAAGTTTCACCGCCGTCTAATGCGTTAGCAGTTCCACTATCAGCCGCAATGTTAAATGATGTTGCGATTGTAGCCGTTGTAGCCGCTGTTACTAAACCTTTAGCATTAATTGTTAATACTGGAATAGTTGTAGTACTACCAACTGAACCTACGTCTGTATTAACTGTTGCTAAAGTCGCCGCGCCTGTTACGTTACCTGAACCATCAAATGATGCTGAAGTCCATGCAATGTCGCCAGTTGCCGCTATTGTTCTTCCAGTTGTTAATGTTGCCGCTGAACCAGTTGTATCTTGGTTACCAGTTGCGTTAACGCCTGGCAAGCTAATATCTCCGGAACCATCAAATGATACTCCGCCAATATTTCTTGCTGTTGCTAATGTTGTGGCTGTTGAAGCGTTACCAACTAATGCACCAGTAATATTTCCTGTTGCGTTAATAGTTGTAAAGCTACCTGCCGCGGCGCTGTTTGCGCCAATAGTTGTTCCGTCAATAGCACCACCGTCGATGTCTATTGCTGTATTTGCCTGGGTTGCAACGTTGCCTAACCCTAATGCTGTTCTACCAGCCGCCGCATCTGCACTACCTAATAGTGAAATACCTGTTGCTGATATATCTGTTTGGCCAAATGTGTCGGTGCCTGTAGTGTAAAGAATTTTGCCAGTCGCAACGGTCGTTAAACCTGTTCCGCCTTTTGCAACTGATATCGCAGTACCTGCCCACGTACCCGCCAGTACGGTTGCAAACTCAATATCTTCTAAACTACTACCAGAATCTTTAACTTGGAATTTGTTTGCGGATTTGTCATATACCATGAACCCTCCACCTTTACCAAATTGAATATCTGCGGCAACACCTTTGATACCAAAGTTTTTAATGTTCGCCATTTGTGTTACTCCTTAAGGATGATCAATTTATTAAATCATATTTTATCTATAGATCGCACCATAATCAAAGGTTCTGACTACAATACTAGTTGTATTTATCGTTCAAATTAGTTTTGAGTGGGTTACTGGATTGAATGCTAGACGTATGTAACAGTTACTACAAAGTCACCTGAAGATGCTGTTCTATGGGAGATTCTAGCCTTAAGACTAAGGTCAACTGTTTGTGTTGATGGGTATAAGTAGTTTGGATTAGCAGTGTATGTTCCAGCAAGAGATAAGTCACTTTCCTCACCAGTCATAAACTGATCTAAGTCAGCCGCTGTACCAACATCAACTGTAGGTTCTGTGGCGCCTGTGTAATTACTTAATGCAGTATTAACTTCAACACTGACATCTACAATTCTAGCGCCAGGTGATATATTTGCTAAGTTTACAGTTTCAACTCCGCCAAAGCCTCCGCCAGGTGCAGTATAGTTGAAACTAATAGTTTGAGCATCAGTTGCCGCACTATCCTGGTTACCAACTTCTACCCATGAACTGCCATCATATATAAACAGACCCCATTCGCCATCACCAGCATCAGTAACATAAGCCATATCACCGCCTTGTGCTGTTAATGAATTACGAGCCGCCGCGTTAGCAACGATAGTAATACCACCACTTCTAACTCCGTGTTCGATGTATAGTCCTAATGGATATTGCCCATTGTGTGTACTATAAATGGCTAGATCTTCTGCAGGAGTTCCCACAGTATTTTCTATATCAATTGGTCCGCCATCTGCTCTAGTTATTTGTAAGAAACTTCCTGTTGTTGCACTAGCAGTTAAAGGTAAACCAGTAACACTACTTGCACCAGCAAATGGATGTCCATTAGCATCAGAAGTAACGTTAGTAATAGTAACGGCATTACCATTAGCTTCGTTTAATTTTAATTGTCCTGTACCCATTAAAGTAACAGATAGGTTTGCAATGTTTAATGCATCAATTGAATTTTTAATATCTGTGGCACTTGCAATGCCGGTGCCATATACTCCACTGCCATGCGCCGCCGTGCTTTGAGTTACTGTTTGGTCTCCACTTCCTGTGCTAATTGTACCTGCAAAAGGAATGTATCCACCTAGTAATCCGTAATTATATGTACTTGTATCACTAGTTAATGCTGTAGGCTCTGGTTGTGTACTAGCTGTTACATAAGTGTTAGCCGTGCCGTTAATGTCAGATACGACAGATGAAACTGTTGTACCAGTAAAGGTTACGTTGGCTCCGTTGATTTCAATTTGATCCGATGTAGTAGCAGTGGGTGATGCATTCGTGCTAGTAACTGTTGATGCAACAGAGTTTTTAAGTTTTAAGAATATAACTTTACCAGTATCGGTTGTAGTTAAGTCTCCGTCAGTGTCTGCATATATGTAGTCACCAACTGTTCCTGGCAATGCAGGATTGAAATCTATAATTCTATTTTGTGGCATTACTGCAAATTGATTCGGACCAGGCCCAACAACACTAACTACACCAATTGTTCTTGACATAGTAACCGCATTTGCCTTAGCATAGGCTCCAGCTTCAGTGACAACAATTACATCGCCTCTAGAGAACCCATGAGCAGTCTTTTCCAATCTAAAGTTTTCAGCAGGGTTAAAGTATTCAAACCTACTGGTTACGTTTGGATAAAAGTCTGTACTAACAACACTGGCAGGCAACGGGTCAATGATAGGCTTACCGTTTTCGTTAAGCGTAAATAGTAATGCTGTACCTGGTACGGAAAAAATCGGACTACCAGCCGCACTTCTGAATGTATTATATCTCAATACATCTTCTACAATGCAAGTAACGGTAGTTGCTGTCTTGGCACTTACACTGATGATTTGCATACACTTGCCGTCTTGTGAGCCAGCGATCCAATCGCCAACTGCTACGTCAAGTCCATTATATTTTTTGTGTGCTCTAGTCTTATGTGAACCATGTGCATATTCTGTAACGGTCATTACCAATTTGTATTGATAAAACTTAGGACTTGCACTTGAACTCCACCACGGATCGCCTTCGCCATCATTATGAGGCCAATACTTTTCGCCAGTTGCACTACTAACACTTAGTTGTAATACTTTTGCTGGTTTATATATATCTAGTGTTGAAGTTGAATTTTTATTAATTACGTCTGCCATCTTAACTTCCCATCGTAAAGTAAATCCAAGCATGACTGGCTGAGCCAAATCCACTGCTCGAGCCTGTTTCGGATCGTGTCAAACTCATTGTAATTATGTTTGATCCTAATGATCCATGCGGAGTGCCAGTGCCATCCATTTTTAATGTAGTGTTAACTAAATTTTGTATCATGCTCTTTATGTTATATTCACTTGTTGATTGGGAATAACCATAAGCAGTAATTCCTAATGGAGGTCTGTTATAGTTGTTGTTAAAATGTAATGTTATTTCACAGGCATTGCTTGCCGCATTAGTTACTGTAACGGTTCCCATCTTAGTACTCTTATCACTAATACCACCAGTGCCTTGAGTTGTGTCAATGGCTCCTGCTGATGTATAATATATTTTAAAGTATTCGTAAGCAGTACCACTACCACTACCACCTCCGGAGATTGCTTGTTCTGATACACTAGTTATTCTACCTTGTTGGTCAACTGTAATACGTGGACTGTTTGTTGAGCTACCATATGTACCTGGAGTAACTGCTGTATCTGTTAACCCAATAACACCAGAAGCATAAGATATCTCATTACCAGTGCCTTGTAAATAAGCATTAACATCCGAGTCTCCATAACTGCCGCCGCCACTGTTTGCTACCCAGGCATAGTCTGATCCATTCCAAGAAAGAACATGTCCAGATGTAGGACCACTTTGGTTAAGGTGAGTATCAACTGATGCGTTAGTATAACTACTACCTAAACTACTTACGTCTAGAGTGTTACCACCACTAATTGTTAAGTCTGTTCCGCTTAATGATAATGTCTGTGCATCTAAATCTGTTTTGGTATACGGACTCAACATAGTTGTTAAGTCTACGGTATCGTTGTTACCACTAATAGTAATAACATTACCTGAAGCACTTAATGTTTGGTCTACTGCGCCTGCGGCTCCGTCTGCTCCAGCGGCTCCTGTGGTTCCAGTTGCTCCTCTAACACTTCCCATATCTTGCACAGAAGCATTTGAGTAAGTTAATATTAAGTTGTCGCCACTTAGAGCAACAGTTGTAATTCCGTTTCCATCTGTACCTGCGGCTCCAGTTGCACCTGTAACACTACCACTAACTACTGTAGTACTTGAATCACTATGAGTGAGTGTTAATGTGCTACCTGATACTGCGGCACTTGATATAAATTTACCGTCTGTTCCGTTTGTACCGTTACTACCTGCTGGCCCTGTTGCACCAGTTGGTCCTGTGGAACCTGTGGCTCCTAAGCCACTTAAATCTAGTGTAGTACCATCATATGTTAAGTTACTTCCACTTACTGATATTGTTGGTCTACTTGTTAAATCGTTGTATAGTCCGCTTGTTCCTACTGTGGATAGCGAACTAGTGTCTGCCTTAGTGGCAATTGAATTTGTTATTGTTGTACTAAAGTTTGCATCGTCACCTAGTGCCGCGGCTAGTTCATTCAATGTATCTAATGTGCCTGGAGCACTATCAGTAATTGCCGCTACTATTGTTGACTGTGTTGCAAAACCTTGAGCACCTAAGTATGTTGAAACATTGCTGTCGCCATAGTTTCCACCGCCAGTTGCTATAGCACTTGTTAAGTCAACTGTGCCGCCACTAGTTAATGTAATTACATTACCTGACATACTTAAATCTTGTGTATCAGTATCAGTGTCTGCCGCATTAGCCCATGCACTACCGTTCCACTTTAATACTTGTCCGGATGATGGACCTGAAATAGCAGTATCAGTTAGTCCTGCAATAGTAGTTGTTCCACCACCACTTGCAATAGCACTAGTAATATCTACTGTGCCACCGTTAACTAAACTAATTACGTTACCGCTAATACTTAAATCTTGTGTATCAGTATCTACTAATGAACTCAAATCAATTGAGTTGCCTGAACTAATACTTAATGTACTTGTACCACTGTTCCAACTTAGGCTTTGTGTAACAGCACTAACGTCTGCTGGTGTAAATGTAAATGCGCCTGTTGAATTGTTGTAAGTTAAACTGCCGTTGCCACTAGCACTTGCACTAGTAACACTTAAATCTGTTAATGAAATACCTCCGCCGGCACCTGCGTCATTCGCCGGAGCCCAACTGGAACCATTGTATTTTAATACTTGTCCAGATGTTACGCCTGATGTACTAACATCACTTAGTCCGTTAAGGTCACCACCGCCACCTGTTGCAGTAATTGTAATTGTATCTGTGTCTGGATTTGCCGCTACGGTAATACCTGTGCCACCTGCAATGTTTAATATGTCAGTGGTTGTTTCAGGTATAACATATTTACTTGCATCACCATCTGCACTAAATCTTGTAAATTGGTATTTAGTATCGTTGAATGTTAAGTCTACATATTTGCCTGCTGTATCAGGAGCAATACCAATACTACTATCTGAAGACCTTAGGTCAACTTTACCGCTCTCATGTACATACGACACTGAATTATTAGTAACTGTTATATTGCTTAATAAGTTTGTAATGTCTGGAACAGCAACACCGGACACTAATGAATCTACTTGTGATGTTGTATATGAATCTGCCGCTAGTCTATAGTCTGATGCAGGCAATGAACCTAAGTTTAATGCGTTTGCAGAAACGTCTGCTTGTCCTCTGAAATATTGTGAGAACACCTGTGAATATCTATTTGTGCTATTACCTAAACTATAAGTAACATCTAATGCAGGTTGATGATTACTTGTAGTAGTTATTGCACTGGCAATGTGGGCATTGAATGTAGCACTTGCTAATAAACCTGCTGTTGAAGTTTGGTTAGTCCATGCTAATGCTCCAGCACCATCCGTTGCAAGTACTTGGTTAGCACCGCCGTCTGCTGTTGGGAACACTTGAGTGCCAATTGTTAAGTTAGTTGTAACTAAACCGTTTGCTGTAACTAAACCGTTTGCTGTGGTAACATTTTGAGATGCACCAGTATGAGTTAATGTAGTGCCATCAAATGTTAGAGCTGATGTACCTGTTGCTGTAGTACCAGCCGCATCATATACTAATATGCTTGTTGCTGATCCACTAGCTAAGGTAGTTGTACCAGTTCCAACAACTGCATCAATTGTAATAACATTATCGTTTAAGGATAAAGTTACATTGGGCCCAGCATCTATCTGATAGAACTCTAAATATGCACTATCGTTTTGTTTATATACTCCGACTCCGGTAGAACCTACATTTCTTCCTTGTCCAGTTATACTTGCATTTGCCGATACTGCCGCTGTTTCATTAATGAAAACACCTTGTGCCGCATCATAGACAAGTACTTGGTTATCTTGAATGTTAGATAAGTTAAATTCTACGCCGTCATTTGATCCTATTGCCATACTAGTTTATCTCACTTTATATAGCAGTATTTATCACTTTAGTCGTTTTTTTTGAATTAAGGCTGAACTGCTTGATTAAGCAGATAATCTGACACTATCAATTTGTCCATAGTCAGCCGCGTATGTAGTACCGTCGCCTAAATAAGACCTGTCAAACTTCAATCTAAGCCAAGCAAAGTTACCCGTTATATTATAGCCTTCTGAAGCAGTATAACCAGTTGTTCCGCTTTGTGGGAATTGTTTATAGCCGCCAAGGTTAATACTTACGCCGCCAGGTACTTGTACATTAAACCAGTCTGCTTCTGTAGGCACTAATGATAATGTGGCTTGCACATATACTCTGCCTTTGAATGCATTATACTTTACAGCGAATGTATGTAAACCGTCGCTGTAACCATAGTAACTGTCGCCTTCTACTTTATTAGTAGTAACGTTCATAGTATCTGCTGTTGCACTCTGTACTAAAATTGATTTTCTATTAATTGCCATACAACTATTTATCCATTTACAGGTTTTTCTCTACTAATGCTTTAGAGATATGTAGCCTTGCATCAGGGTGTTTAAGTTTAACAAACATCTTAATGTCATCTATATGCTTACTGTCGCAATAAAAGTAATTCCATCGGCTATCTCTATACTTATCTACAATGTCTTTACAAGTATCTTTAACACCGGATCGTATTTGTTCTCTGTGTTTATGTATGTTGGGTCGCCGTCCGTACCCAGTGTTACCATACTGTCGTGTGGTATACTTGCCGTTGCCAAAAACTCGCGTCATTCCAACTTCTACTTTTAAATCGTATTCTGTATGCCACAGTTTGTTTCTAATAACAAGTTCAACGTCTCCATGAAAATGATAGTGCTTCTTATTATCAATCATGTTCTGATTAACTTGCTGTAAGAATACTACATGCTGTTGCGATACAGGTCCTTTAATTTCATTTACTTGGTCTGCAAACATATCAACAAAGAAATCTAAGTCTTTCTTATGTTTAAAATAAAAATGTCTTGTAAGGTTGCTTACAAACTTTACGTTTTCTTTTCCGGTAAACTCCCACCAATCTAGCATTTCTAATGCTCGAGTGACATCGTATGAAACGTTTGTATCTATGAGTGCAACCTTATAAGGATACTGTTTATAATATATTCTGTCTGAGCCTATTATTGTAGGGAAGTAATCATCACGTGACAACTCTTCCATACCATTATATATATCACGCAGGCTGGATGTCAATCTCTTCACCTTTAACAGTTACATTTAAAACGACATCTTTTAATTCTTCAAATAATATTTTTTTACTTAATGGCTTTTTGAGATCCTTTTCAAATAATCTCTTCAACGGTCTAGCACCCATATCCGGGCTGTACCCATTTTCCATAAAGTATTTAATAGCCTTAGTATCAAGTACAACTTCAATATTCTTGTCCTTAAGTTGTACGTTAATCTCATCTTGTAGTCTGCCTACAATCTTTTCAATAACAGGCTTGCCTAGTTTGTTAAACTTAATAACTGCATCTAGTCTGTTTCTAAACTCCGGAGCAAAGAATGCCTTAATTGCTTTAGTGTCAGTATCTTTTTTAACTTGGTCACCAAAACCAATTTTATTAGTCTCGCCGTCTGCGGCTCCTAAGTTGCTAGTCATTAGCATAATAACATTACTGAAGTCTGTAGTCTTACCAGTTGCTCCTGTTAGTCTGCCATCGTCCATAACTTGTAGTAATAGTTGTAGCACTTCAGGTGCGGCTTTCTCAACCTCATCTAATAGTAGTACACAATTAGGATTCTCTTCTACTGAAGTAAGTAGTTGTCCTTGTCCCATCTTTCCTTCTGCGTGTCCAACGTATCCTGGAGGAGCACCAATTAACTTACTTACACTATGACGTTCTTGATACTCACTCATATCAAAACGTATTAGTTTTGCTTCTAGTTGTGCCGCTAGTTGTTTTGCTGTTTCAGTTTTACCTGTGCCAGTTGGTCCTACCAGTAAGAACGATCCAATTGGCTGTCCTTCTTCTCTAAGTCCTGCTTTAGCAACAAGTATGGCTTCTACAATTTGGTCTATTGCTTCGTCTTGTCCAAATACCTTAGTTTTAATACGTTTGTCTAAACTCTTGTAACCTTCTGTACTATCAACGTCAATAACGTCTGCACCAATCTTACTCATTTTACTAATAACATGTACAATGTCTGGTGTATTAACAACCTCTTCTCCACGAAGTTTAACTGTGGCTCCGGCGGCATCCATTACATCTACTGCTTTGTCTGGGAAGAACTTGTTTTTAATATAACGGTCTGCTAAGTCTACACTTTTTGCAACTAGCTCATCAGTATAAGTAACACCGTGGAACTCTTCAAAGAAAGGCTTTAACCCTTTCATAATTTCAATAGTCGTAGGAACGTCTGTGGGCTCGATGTCCACACGTTGGAACCTACGCAATAGTGCTTTATCCTTTTCAAAATGTGTGCTGTATTCATCATTAGTTGTAGCACCCATTGTTAATAGTTTACCTCTACCTAGTAGTGGCTTTAACAAGTTAGCAACGTCTACGTTACTACTGCCAGCACTTCCGGCACCCATAATCATGTGTATCTCATCAATGAACAAAATGACATTCTTGTCTGCTTCTAAACTATCTAAGACAACTTTAATACGTTCCTCAAAGTCTCCTCTATATTTTGTGCCAGCAAGTAAACTACCAATATCTAAACTGTAAACAACTTTGTCTTTGAGTGCATTAGGTACTTGTCCTTCTACAATCTTTAATGCTAGTCCTTCTGCAATAGCAGTCTTACCGACGCCTGGCTCACCAATTAGTAATGGGTTGTTCTTTTTACGTCTTGCTAAAATATGTACAACGTCACTTACTTCTTCATGCCTGCCAATCAATGGATCAATTTCCATCTCAGCCGCTTTGGCATTTAAGTTGGTAAGGAATTCTTCAGCCTCTTTAAGTCCAGCATTGCCATTCATAGCCGTAAGTACTTGTACAACACTCAGTCTATCAATACCATTAAGCTCACATATATATTTGGCATGTGTATCGTTCTCTGAAAGGATACTAACAAATAAATCTATGCTACTAACTTGATCCCTAGAACTAAAAATTACTTGGGCAAATGCTCTTTGCATTACACGTTCAACGCCTTCTGTTTTCTTAGGCTTCCCATCGTATACAATTTCGCCTTTCAATCCGTTAACGCCATCATCGGCAAGGTAATTAACTAAATCCGACTTTGCTAACTCCATATCGAGTTGGTCATCAATTTCGTGTAGTACGTCTAGTACATCATCGTCTTCCAGGCAACATAGCATTAAGTGTTCTAACGTTACATATTCATGGTTACGTTCTGATGCGTAATTTACTGCACATGTTATAATATTATCTAATTGGCTCATACTACTATTTACATCTCCTGGTCATAAAATTCTTTTATTTTTCGTAATTGTTCATCACTAATGCTTGGTGCAACAACATGAACATTTACATACATATCTCCTTTCCTGCCATTTTGTGGGTTTGGCATACCCTTACCGCTAAGTCGTAGTCTCGAACCAGGACTAGTTTTAGCTGGAACTTTAACACTTAATGTTGCCCCATCTAAATGAGGGAACCTAACTTCTGTACCAATCATGGCTTCGAAGAAATCTATCTCTACTCTCACAATTAACGAATCGTCTACTCTATCCCAATCGCTTGGCATGTGAACAAATGTTCTACATATTAAATCACCTGGAGGTAATTGTTTATTCTGGTGTGGGCCTTTTCCTTGCATCTTAAACTTACTGCCGTGTCGTGTACCGGCTGGTATAGTTAGTTTATACTTTGCATAGCCCACGTCTATTAGTTTTTCAGCACCAGTGTACGCTTCTTGCAAATCAATGTGTATATCGCACACACCATCTGGGTTACGAGATTGTTGTTGCCTGCGTTGTCCAAATATATCGCCAAATATATCACCAAATGGATTACCTTGCCCTTGGAAAGGATTTTGTCCACCGAATGGATCTGGATTGTCGTACTGCTGTTTCTTTTGTGGGTCGCTTAATACTTCGTATGCGGCTTGGATCTTTTTAAACTCAGCTTCGTCACCGCCTTTATCCGGATGATGTTTACTAGCCAATTTCTTGTAGGCTTTCTTTATCTCATCTGGTTGAGTCGTATGGTTAACGCCAAGAGTTTCATAATAGTCCATAGTGGTATTATACACTAGAAGAACCGCCTAAGTCAAGTTAAAAATAAAGGTTTTAAGAATTTTCGTCTATGAATGAGATTACTTGTGGAATCGTCAGAAGCTCATCAACAATATCGTCTGGAATTTCAATATCAAACTCTTCTTCCATCTCTAAGATCATTTCAATAGCATCTAAGCTATCAAAGTTTAAATCGTTGAATAAGTGTGAGTCTTCTTTAATTTTGTCTAGATCAATACTAAGATGTAGATTAATTAATCGCTGTAGTCTTTCAAATGTTGTCATGTGTGTCCTTAGTCATTATTACCTAAACTAGGTAAAAGTGATTTTAAACTGAATGCACTCTTAGTTTCTTTTACGCTAGGTGCAGGTCCAGTTGGTTGTTCATTGTCTGCCGCCGCGGCATCTAAGTCGTTTTGTTGGCGTTCTTTATTTTCTTCTAACCAACCATCTTTACCTTTAGGGGCAGTTGCCTCTCTATAGTAATATATAATGTCTTTTTGTTGTGCAACATATCTTCTAATCTCTTGTAAGTTAGTTGCCATTGCTTGGTAACCACTCGGAGTTAATGCAAATACTACAAACTCTCCGTCTAGTAGTTTCTCAACTTCGTAAATTTGTTCATCTAAGTTACCGCATACTTCTTGACCTTTTATAACTGGTAGCTCAATACGTTTGTTTTCAGCATCACGTTTTAGTCTCGTTTTAGTCTCACCTGCTTCGTTAACAAACTCTTCACGTTCGAATCTATCGTATGTGTATAAGCCAGTCTTTTCATCTTTGCCAGTTGCTGGTCTACAAGGATAGTTGGAAATAACTTTCCATTCAACGTCTTGTAAATCTATTTGGGGTGGAAGGGGCGGTGCATAAATTTCTACTTCAACAGTTTCAGTAATAACTTTAACTGGAGGTAAAGGTTGGTATTGTTGTGTACTTGCACATGCACCTAGTAATAAGGTTGTTGCAAGTACCAATGCGGTAAGTTGTGTGTTAGTTTTCATTTGTATCAGTACTTAACTCTTCTAGTGCTTGGAACTCCGATTTTGTGGCTTTATTTGCTCTTGGTTGCATCAAGCCGGGCTTGTTCTTTGCAAGTTTGGTTATGTCATGGTCATTAAATATTCTTAATGCCTCGTTCTTTTGTGCTGTTGCTAAGTTAAATTGGTCTTGTAAGTTGCCAATTTGTTCTATTTGTCTTGCGGCACCTTCTTCTAAACTTCTGATAGTGCTTTCGTTCATATCAGCCGCAGTCTGTAATGCTACGTTCTGTGCAACATACATTTCAACTTGTTGTTGAAGTTTGTCTACTTGTTTATTTAATCCACCTACTATAAATGTGTGTGCTCCGTAAGCCATAAGCAATACTATTGCCATAAACGGTAATGCTTTTAGAAAACCTAACATGGTTTGACCACTAGTACTTGATCCGTGTGTGGATTGTGCAACACTACGTTTCTATTGATAGGTAAAACATTTAGTTTACCTCTCATACTTTCCATTGTTTTAATAAGGTGTCTATCGAAATCGTAATCAATGGCTAAGTCGCTAAGTCCTGCTTCTTCTAAAGTAGGCTTGCCTTCACCAAAGGAAACAATTTCAAACTGTAATTTGTTTCGCTTTCCATCTCTAATAGTAATAATACTATCAGTTAGTTCAACTGCTGTAGCAATTGTATTATCTAACACAAAGTCTTTTATGCTAGTTTCTTGTTCTTGTTTCATATTAGCCTCATGCTCGTCTTTAGTGACGTACTCTTCAGGTGTGGTTTTTACAATACCTTCAAGTTGTGGATCACTTAAATCAAAAGAGCTATCACTTAGTAGTGGCTTACCCTTCCAATCCATCTCTCCTGAAATATTTAATATATCTTTTGCAACTTCTCTCAACATGCCAATCATGCCAGGGTCTCTATCTACTTCAATAAATACCATGTACAAGTTATCTGGATTAGGATTAGGAGTTACTTCAACGTCTCTAAATTCAAAGGAACTTTTCTCTAAAAAGTTTGCTAGGTCTTCGCCTACTTGCTTTTCAGTTACATAAAAACCAAATACTGCAACATTCTCTTTCTCACCTGTCTTAGGTTCAAACTCGTCAATGCTGATCTCGTTAGTTACTACGCCTTTTAAATCTTTTGATTGTAGACTCATTGTTACTTGTCTCCTGGATGGTCTTTTTGATGTTCTTTCATGTGATCATCAAATTCTTCTTGTATTTTAGCTATTTCCTTTTGGAGGTATTCAATGTTTAAATCTTGAACAGCGTCATCAGGTAAAGCCCCTAGTTCACCTCTTGGC
>Ga0209709_10000182_pt1 | contig 61619 bp, 53 predicted proteins | sample ArcticOcean_MG_C_2_FD_187435 | JGI IMG/M metagenome (GOLD analysis project Ga0209709, IMG submission 187435) | Marine microbial communities from western Arctic Ocean - ArcticOcean_MG_CB4_136 (SPAdes) (version 2) | ecosystem: Environmental > Aquatic > Marine > Oceanic | place: Arctic Ocean... | reverse complement strand
GCGGCGCGATAACCGGGCTACGCTACACCCCGTAGCGTGGAGAGACAGGGATTCGAACCCTGGGTAAATGTTTCCACCTACGACGATTTAGCAAACCGTTCCTTTCGGCCACTCAGGCACCTCTCCTATCAATACAATATGTCAAAAAATTTATGCGGTTGCAAATGTAACTTTTCATCTTAAACAACGCAAGTAATTTATTTAAAAAATTTTCATATTAATGTGGGTATTCAATTCTGATATGAAAAATATTTATCAACTTATTTATAAGGACTATTTTAATTATCTCTATTTCCTTAAAAGTGATGTCTGCATTAATGAATTGATCACTACTAATTTGCTTCGAAACTATAAGGTTAACAAACTCATTAATTTTTATAAAATCAGGGTTTTTCAAGCTTTTTGAGGCTGCCTCTACCCCATCGCACATCATCACAATTGCTGTTTCTTTTGAAAATGGTTTTGGACCACTATACATGTAATCTTTTTCATCAGGCTTAATTTCTAATTTTAAATCTTTATTGTAAAAATAATAAACCAAACTAGTACCATGGTGAGTTCTTATAAAATCAATCACCCTTTCTGGAATATTGAATTTTCTAGCTATTTCAATTCCTTCAATTACATGATTTAAAATTATATGAACACTTTCTTTAGATTTCAAATTATCATGAGGATTTACACCTGTTAATTGATTTTCCGAAAAATAGGAAGGGTTATTCATTTTACCAATATCGTGATACAAAGCTCCTACCCTAGCAAGTAATGCATTAGCACCTACTTTGTTTGCAGCTGCTTCAGCTAAATTAGCAACACTTAAAGAATGATTAAACGTTCCTGGTGCTTTATCAGAAAGTAACTTCAATAATTTAGAGTTTGTGTCTGATAGTTCTAACAATGACACATCTGATACCAAACCAAATACTTTCTCATAGATGTAAATTAAAGGGTGTACAAATAATGTAGCTAGCCCACATAGTACAAATAAAGCAAAGTTTTCAAGTTTAATAAATTCAACACCTCCTTCATGAATAACAAAAAAGGAGAAGTATGCAACAATATAAATAGCTGTTATCTGACTAACTGCAATAAATAGATTTGCTCTTTTATATAAATCCGTAACGGAAAGTATTGTAACTATACCAGCGATTATATTTAGAAATATATATTCAAAATTATTAGGAACTATAAAACCAATTAAGAGAATTGTAACTGTGTGAACAAAAAAAGAAGTTCTAGAATCAAAAAAAGCTTTAAGAACTAATGAAAGTATACAAATAGGGATTACGTATACATAAAAAGAGTCTAGCTTAACAACAAGAGTAGTTAGCCCTATCATTAAAACTATATTGAAATATATAAATGTTAGCTTATTGTTGTTTAAATAAAGATCCTTTCTATATTTATTTAAAAATAATAATATCATTATTAATCCTATAGATACAAGAATACTATAAGATAGTATTTTTAAATAATAATTTTCTGTACTCCAATTTTGATTTTCATATTCTTTTTCTAATGATTTTAAAATTTTGAACTTTTCTTTATCAACAACTTCTCCTTTAGATATAATTCTGGCTTGCTTTTCAATCATACCTCTGTAATTAGAAATTTCAGATACAGCTTCGGTGTAAGAATTTTCAGATAAATATTTGTTAACGGATATGTTTGGCTCTAATACATCAAACAAAATTGATTTAATTTCATCACCATTATTAATATAGTTATTTACTAGTACTGAATTATTAATATATGTAGAAAGGTCCTTTGGTAATAACAAATTTGAAAAAATAGAGTTTTCTACAATTATATTATTTGATAGAATAGATATTTTTTGTTCACGCTCATAACCATAGTTAAAATCTAAAAATCCTTTTTTATAGATATCAAGAGCAATAAACTTGATAGAGTTTATAATAGAATCTTGAGATGAATTTATATCAATTTGTTCAAAGAAAGAATTTATTTTAGAATCAAGTATAGAGTCTAAAGTGTTGTTAGACATTAGTAAATCAAAATAAACTGGTGTTTTGATTTTAACTTGTTTCAGCTCATTATCTAAGTCAATAGGATTTTTTAATATTGCAAAATTAAAGGGGGCATATAAATTTTCTGATTGCCACGGTTTTCCATTTTCAAAACTATATTTAAATTTACCACTCTTTGGAAACATGGAGACTATTAGATATACAGAAACGCTCAATAGTATAATTTTATAAATAAAATTATAATTTTTATAAAGCTTGTTTAAGTACTTAATCATCGAATTATCCTAATTAGAAATATAAATTTAATGTTATTAATAATTACAAAAAATTTTAACAAGAGATATTTTATATAATTTTATTACTTTCGTGCTATAACTAAATTTTATAATGACAGATGTAGTAATAGTATCCGCAGTAAGAACACCTATCGGGAGTTTTTTAGGAGCTTTATCTAAAGTTCCTGCTCCAATTTTAGGAGGTATCGCAATAAAAGGAGCTCTTGAAAAGATAAAACTTGATCCAACTATCGTTGATGAAGTTTTAATGGGGCACGTTGTTCAGGCCGGAGTTGGTCAGGCTCCCGCAAGGCAGGCTGCGTTAAATGCAGGAATCCCTGACAATGTTCCATGTACTACTGTTAACAAGGTTTGTTCTTCTGGAATGAAAAGTATAATGCAAGCTGCTCAATCAATTGCATTAGGCGATAATGATATAGTTGTAGCTGGAGGAATGGAAAACATGAGTTTAATTCCTCATTATTTTAATGCTAGAGTTGCAACAAAATTTGGATCAAAGGAAATTTCTGATGGACTTCAAGTAGATGGTCTTATAGATTTTTATAATAAAGAAGCTATGGGGGTTCTGGCAGATTTATGTGCTACAGAATTTAATTTCTCTAAGCAAGAACAAGATGATTTTGCTGTTGCTTCATATGAAAAATCAAAAAATGCTTGGGAATCAGGTAAATTTAAAAACGAAATAATTCCTGTTGAAATTAAAGATAGAAGAGGAAATATTACTGTTGTTGATGAAGATGAGGAATATAAAAATTTTAATGAAGATAAGCTAAGGTCATTAAGGCCAGTGTTTACTAAAGAAGGTACTGTAACTGCAGGGAATGCATCAACTATTAATGATGGAGCTTCCGCTTTAGTACTAATGAGTCTTGAAAAGTGTAAATCATTAAAATTGACACCTATAGCTAAAATTATTGCTTATGCAGATGCTGCTCAAGATCCTAAATGGTTTACAACTAGCCCAGCAAAAGCTGTTCCAATAGTATTAGATAAATCAAAATTAAATATTGATGATATAGATCTTTTTGAGTTTAATGAAGCTTTCTCAGTAGTAGGTTTAGCAAACATGAAGATTTTAAATATAGAAAAATCTAAAGTAAATGTAAATGGAGGTGCTGTATCCTTAGGACATCCACTTGGATGCTCTGGAGCTAGAATAGTAACTACATTAATAAATACTTTAATTCAAAATGATAAAAAAACTGGACTAGCTGCTATCTGTAATGGTGGCGGAGGTGCTTCTTCTATAATTATACAACGTAATTAATTATAATGTTATTTGGAATATGTTTATTAAGTATTGTACCAATGCGTGCAGAACCACAAGACACTAGCGAGTTAGTCTCACAAGTTATCTATGGGGAAAGCTTTAAGATAATTGAAAAAAGAGCTAACTGGAGTTTAATAAAGCTATCCTTTGATAACTATAGCGGATGGATTGATAACAAACAGCTTATTGAAGTCGAAAAAAGAGTTTATGATTCTGTCAATTCTGAAATCAATATTTATTCATTAGATTTAATTGAGTTTATACAAATTAAAAATAAAGGTCTTTTAACTATTCCATTAGGTTCAACTTTAAATAACCTAAAGTTGTTTAACCATTCATATGACGGGGATACAATTTCCAGAAAACAACCAAAAGAAAATCTAGTAAAGACATCACTTCTTTTAGTGAATTCTCCCTACTTATGGGGAGGAAGAACCCCTTTTGGGATTGATTGCTCTGGGTTTACTCAAATCATCTATAAAATTAATGGTTATAAAATAGATAGAGATGCAAAAGATCAAGTAAAGTTAGGAGTGGCTCTTAGTTTTATTGAAGAATCCGAGCCAGGTGACCTTGCCTTCTTTGACAATAAAGAGGGTGATATTGTACATGTAGGAATAATTATGGAAGATAACCATATCATACATGCTCATGGTCATGTTAGAATTGACCGGTTAGACCAAACAGGGATTTACAATGTAGATACAAGAAAGCATTCTCACAAATTAAGAGTAATTAAAAAAATAATTTAATTCTCTAATTTTTCTACCTTCTCTTTCATTAATTTATAATTTTCAACATCCCCAATAGCTGAATAAATATTTCTTAAAGTTTGTGCAGCATTAATATTTTCAGGCTCAATTTTTAATGCGGAATTTAAATAAGGAATTGCTATCGTGTATAAATCATTCAAGTCAACTTTAAAAGCGTCATACTTATTATAATCAGCTGTAGAATTACCTAATTTGTTCATTTTTTGTTCTACAATTTTGAGTTCTTTAAATATAATTGTAACCATATTTAGATAAGCTCTAGTATAATTTGGGTCTACTGAAATAGCTTTATTATAATACATCTTAGCACTTTCAAGATCACCCCTATCGGATGATACTACTCCTAAATTATATAATAAGTCTGCATTTAGAGGGTCAATTTCTAACGCTTTAGATATTAAAGCTGTATAAGATTCTACATCTCCTAACTCCCATTTAATATTAGCTTCTAACAATATTAAATTTATATCATTTGAACTAACTGCTTTAGCTTTAGAAATGTAACTTAATGCATTATCTATGTCTCCGTTGTTTTTATAAATAGCAGCCATCGATCTAAATACACTTAACTGAACTGATTCAGTTAACTCATCTCTTACATCCTTATGTGTTCCAGCCTTTACAAATAAATCTCTGTTAGATTCACTAGCAAATGATTGTTCTTCATCTGTCGCAATTTCAATAGCGTAATAATTAGTTGTAACTCCTGTAAAACCAATACCTTCCAGTTCTCTGTAGAAATTCATAGCAATATCAAAATCCTTAGTTTCAGTAGCTAATAGAGCCGCGTTATACAGATAAAGAGTGTCAGATGGAGAAACTCTAAATGCAGATTCTAGATTTTTATATGAAGTTTTGTAATCTTTTAAATCTAGTGCATTCTTGGCATTTTCCACAAATCTATTGAGCATGGCTGATTCTAAAGGTCTTACCTTATCAGTATATGTCTTGTAAGTAGAGTCTTCCTCTAATAAAATGACTTGCTTGAAATTATCTAGAGCTAAATATGAATCGACTAATGAAGATTCACCTTCCGCATAGTAAGATACACCCTTTAAATAATGATATTTAGTCTTAAGCTTTAGTACAAAGTTGTCAATGTTATATTTTTCAACTGCTGCAATATTTTCTTTAGCAATCACAAAGTCTTTAGCTTTTAATGCTTTTTCAACAGCTTTTAATTCTTTTTTTTGTCCAAAACTATTAAATATTGATAGGATGAATATTAAAAATATAATTTTCTGATTTTTCATTTTTATTTAAGTTGAGGTTAATTATTTAATTCAGTTGTATCTTCAGTTGAAGGAGCTTCATTATTTTGATTATCTGAGCTTTCAGTCTCACTATCCAACTCATTTTCATCAAGTTCAACTTCCTCTTCGTGTATTACTTTAGCAACAGCCGCTATTGAATCCTTTGATTTTAAATTAATAAGTTTAACTCCTTGAGTAGCTCTACCCATTACCCTAAGATTCTCTACCGCTAATCTGATCGCAATACCAGACTTGTTAATTATCATTAGATCGTCATCGTCATTCACATTCTTAATAGCTACTAAATCACCTGTCTTTTCTGTTATCGAGATAGTTTTTACACCCTTGCCTCCTCTATTTGTAATTCTATAATCTTCTAAGCTTGATCTTTTTCCATAACCATTTTCTGATACAACTAGAATATCACTTTCCATATCGTTTACAGCTATCATACCAATTGCTTCATCGTTATCATTTTGAAGTCTAACTCCACGAACTCCTGAAGCTCCTCTTCCCATTGGTCTTGTCTTAGCTTCTTCAAATCTAATAGCTTTACCAGATTTAAGAGCAATCATTACTTGACTTTCACCGTTAGTTAACTTAGCTTCTAGTAACTCATCATCATCTTTAATAGTTATTGCATTTATTCCATTAGTTCTAGGTCTAGAGTATTGTTCTAGCAAAGTCTTTTTGACCTGTCCCTTTTTAGTCGCCATAATAACATAATGACTATTTATATATTCTTCATCTTTTAAATCTTGAGTACATATAAATGCTTTAACCTTATCATCTTGCTCTATATTAATTAGATTTTGGAGTGCTCTTCCTTTAGAAACTTTCGTTCCCTCAGGAATTTCGTAAACTCTCATCCAAAAACATTTTCCTTTTTGAGTGAAGAATAACATATATTGGTGATTAGTTCCAATAAATAAGTTTTCAAGAAAATCTTCATTTCTAGTGGTAGATGCTTTTTGACCCACCCCACCTCTGTGTTGTGTTTTATAAGCATCCAATGGAGTTCTTTTAATATAGCCTGCATGAGAGATAGTAATTACTACTTGCTCATCTGGAATCATGTCTTCAATAGATAAGTCACCACCTGCATATTCAATAACAGACCTTCTATCATCACCATACTTAGCTTTAACTTCTAATAATTCATTAGAAATAATTTCCATTCTTCTATCTTTTTTGTCAAGAATATCTTTTAAATCTATTATCAGTTTTGTTATGCTTTCAAATTCAACTCTTAACTTATCTTGCTCAAGACCAGTAAGCTGTCTAAGTCTCATTTCAACAATAGCCTTCGATTGAATTTCAGATAACTTAAAATTAGTCATTAACTTATTCCTAGCCTCATCTGCATTCGATGAAGACCTAATTAATGCAATAACTTTATCAATATTATCTGAAGCAATAATTAATCCTTCAAGAATATGTGCTCTTTCTTCAGCTTTTCTTAATTCATATTTTGTTCTTCTTACAACAACATCGTGTCTGTGTTCAACAAAATAATGGATCATCTCTTTCAAATTCAACATTTGTGGTCTCCCTTTAACTAGCGCTATATTATTCACACTAAAAGATGATTGAAGAGCGGTGTATTTATATAATTTATTTAAAACAATATTCGGAATAGCATCTCTTTTTAAGATATAAACAATACGCATTCCATTTCTATCCGACTCATCTCTAATAGAAGCGATTCCTTCAAGTTTTTTATTATTAACAAGATCAGCTGTTTTCTTAATCATATCAGCCTTATTTACCTGATATGGAATTTCTGTTATGATTATGCACTCTCTGCCATTAACCTCTTCAATATTTGCCTTTCCTCTTACAACAATTCTTCCTCTACCGGTTTTAAAAGCTTCTCTGACTCCATCATAACCATAGATTGTTCCTCCAGTTGGAAAATCCGGAGCCTTTATATGAGTTATTAACTCATCTATATCTATGTCAGAATTATTAATATATGCAATTGTACCATCTATAACTTCAGAAAGGTTATGTGGTGGCATGTTGGTTGCCATTCCCACTGCTATTCCAGAAGCTCCATTGATTAATAATCCAGGGATTCTAGTTGGTAAAACTGTTGGTTCGTTTAATGTATCATCAAAATTCAATCTATGATCAACCGTATCTTTATCTATATCTGCTAGCATATCTTCCGATATTTTTTTCATTCTAGCTTCAGTATATCTCATTGCAGCAGGACTATCTCCATCTACAGAACCAAAGTTACCCTGACCATCTACTAAAAGATATCTTAGACTCCAGTCTTGTGCCATTCTAACCATTGCATCATATACTGATGTATCTCCATGCGGGTGGTATTTACCTAAAACTTCTCCAACAATTCTAGCAGATTTTTTATGTGAACCACTAGCTCTTATTCCCAATTCATGCATACCAAAAAGCACTCTTCTATGAACAGGCTTAAGCCCATCTCTAACGTCTGGTAATGCTCTAGAAACGATAACAGACATAGAATAATCTATGTATGCTGATTTCATTTGTTCCTCTATATTTATAGGGATTAATTTTTCTCCTTCAATCATAAGAAATTATTGTTATAAATTTAATTGATTTTAACCAAGGGTAAATATAATAATTTAATCAGTTGAATCTTATAAAAAAACAAGTATAAATAAGTAATTTTATTAACAATTTAAGACAGGTTATTAAATAATTTTTAAATTAAAAAATAAATAATAAAAAAGGTAAATGATAATTGTATAATAATTAATGTTTAACTACATTTAAATTTAATTTTACAACTATGGATGATAATTTTTCTTCGAGAGTTAAAGACGTTATTACTTTTAGCAAAGAAGAAGCTTTAAGGTTAGGGCATGATTTTATTGGTACTGAGCATTTGATGCTAGGTATGTTAAGAGATGGAGAAGGAAAAGGTATTGATATTTTAAACTCTCTTTCTGTGGATATGATATACCTTAGAAAAAAAGTAGAAATTCTTTCCCCTCCTAACAGCGATAGTTCATTTACATCAAACTCTAAAAAAAACCTACATTTAACAAGACAAGCTGAAAGAGCTTTAAAGACTACTTTCTTAGAAGCAAAACTATTTCAAAATTCAACTATAAATACAGCTCACTTACTTCTTTGCATTTTACGCAATGACAATGACCCAACTGCTAAGCTTTTAAATAAACTAAATGTTAATTACGACAATGTTAAAGATTATTATAAAGACATGATAGATGATGATGACAATGAAGATGTTTACTCTGAAAAACCATCATCTAGCTCTTTTAAAGAGGAGCAAGAGCCTTTTGAAAAAAATGAAGATGCTGATCATTCAATTATTGATCATGATAAAACAAAAACTAAGTCAATTAAAAAAACTAAAACTCCTGTTTTAGATAATTTTGGAAAAGATTTAACTTCTTTAGCTGAAAATGGAGATTTAGATCCAATTGTTGGTAGGAATGATGAAATACAAAGAGTATCGCAAATTTTAAGTAGAAGAAAAAAGAATAACCCGTTATTAATCGGTGAACCTGGCGTTGGAAAATCTGCTATTGCGGAAGGGTTGGCTCTTAGAATAACTCAGAAAAAAGTATCTAGAATATTATTTAATAAAAGAATCGTATCTCTTGATTTAGCAAGCTTAGTAGCTGGAACAAAATACAGAGGACAATTTGAGGAAAGAATGAAAGCTGTCATGAATGAATTAGAAAAAAATAGAGATATAATTCTATTTATTGATGAAATTCATACAATCGTAGGAGCTGGTGGAGCTACTGGTAGTTTAGATGCTTCAAACATGTTTAAACCCGCATTAGCTAGAGGAGAGATACAATGTATAGGCGCAACCACTTTAGACGAGTATAGAACTTCAATTGAAAAAGATGGGGCCTTAGAAAGAAGGTTTCAGAAAATTATAGTTGAACCAACTAGTGAGGATGAAACAATAGAAATTTTAAATAATATAAAGATCAAATATGAAGAACATCACAACGTTGAATACACCTACGATGCAATTCTAGCTTGTGTTAGGCTTACTAGCAGATACATGACTGATAGGTTTTTACCAGACAAAGCTATTGATGCTTTAGATGAAGCTGGATCAAGAGTCCATTTAAATAATATAGTAGTCCCTAAACATATTACTGAATTAGAAACTAAGTTGGAAGAGATTAGAATAACTAAGAATAATGCAGTAAAAAAGCAAAAATATGAGGAGGCTGCTAAACTAAGAGACGATGAGAAACAAATAGAGAGTAATTTATTATCTGCACAGGAAGCCTGGGAAAAAGAATGTGAAAACAATAAAGAAATAGTCAATGAAGAACATATAGCTGATGTAGTTTCGATGATGACTGGCATTCCATTAAATAGAGTTAAGCAGAGTGAGAGTAACAAACTTTCTATTCTACCTGAAATTATTATGGAGAAGGTTATTGGTCAAGACGAAGCTGTACTTAAAGTTGTAAAATCTATACAAAGAAATAGAGCAGGACTAAAAGATCCTAATAAACCAATTGGATCATTTATATTTTTAGGTCAAACTGGAGTTGGTAAAACACAATTAGCAAAAATATTAGCAAAGGAGTTATTTGACTCTGAAGACTCATTAATTAGAGTAGATATGAGTGAGTATATGGAGAAATTTGCTATATCAAGATTAATTGGTGCACCTCCAGGATATGTTGGTTATGAGGAAGGTGGCCAGTTAACAGAAAAAATAAGGAGAAAACCTTATTCAGTAGTCCTACTAGATGAAATAGAGAAAGCACACCAAGATGTTTTTAACATGCTACTTCAAGTTTTAGATGATGGTTTTTTGACTGATAGTTTAGGAAGAAAAATAGACTTCACCAATACAATCATAATAATGACATCTAACATAGGTGCTAGAAAATTAAAGGATTTTGGTAATGGAGTTGGCTTTGGCACTAGCGCTAAAATGAATCAAGAAGGAAATAACTCAAAGAGTGTTATAATAAATGCTCTAAAAAAAGCATTTGCTCCTGAGTTTTTAAATAGAATTGACGATGTTATTGTATTTAATAATCTTCAAATAAACCACATACATAAGATTATAGATATTGAACTAAAGAAGCTGTTCATTCGTACAGAAGAACTTGGATATAAAATTAAGCTAACAAAAAAAGCAAAAGATTTTATTGCTGAAAAAGGTTTTGATAAGCAATATGGTGCTAGGCCTTTAAAAAGGGCAATTCAAAAGTATTTAGAAGACGAGTTAGCTGAAGAGATAATCAAATCAAAAATTCAAATAGGTGATAACATTAAGGTAGACTTAAATAAAGATAAGAGTAAGCTAATATTAACATCTGTTAGCAGTAAAAAAACTACTAAGAAGTAAATAAATCATCTTCAATTTTATAATTATCTATAAATTCTGAACTTGCATTCATTTCGTTGGACATAATTTTGTCTTCTGTCACAAAGTCTACACTAGACCTGTATTTATCAACAAAACTTTGTAATTCTCTAGAAGTCTTTAAAGGCCTTTTAAAATCTAATGCTTGAGTTGCAGTAAAAAGTTCAATAGATAGTATTCTATTTACATTTAAAGTTATGTCATATAGCAATATTGCAGAATTAGCACCCATACTTACATGATCCTCTTGACCGTTAGAAGAAACGATGGAGTCTATACTAGAGGGAGAAGACAATTGTTTATTTAAACTAACTAAACTTGCAGCCGTATACTGTGGAATCATAAAACCAGAGTTTAAACCAGGGTTATTGACTAAGAATGAAGGTAAATTTCTTTGACCTGAAATAAGATTATAAGTTCTTCTTTCAGAAATATTACCCAATTCCGACATTGCTATTTTTAAAAAATCTAAAACATAAGCCAATGGTTGGCCGTGGAAATTTCCTCCAGAAATTATCTTATCTTCTTTATGAAAGATAATGGGATTATCATTAACCGAGTTAACTTCATTCATTATAACACTTGTTACATATAAAATGGTATCTAAACTAGCTCCATGTACTTGCGGTATACATCTAAATGAATACGGGTCTTGCGTATGAGCTTTTTTCATGGTAGAGATTTCACTATTATCTCTGAATTTATTAACCCTTCTAGAGATTATAGACTGCCCTTTATGAGGTCTTACTTTTTGGATCAATGGATCAAAAGGTTCTACCCTACAATCAAAAGCTTCTAAAGAAACAGATGAAATTAAATCAGACATATAAGATAATCTGTACGATTTAAATAACAGAAATAGTCCATAGCCTGACATAAACTGAGTTCCATTTAACAGAGCTAATCCTTCTTTAGATTTAAGCTCTAAAGGAGACAATTTAAATAGTTGAAGTATATCTTTTGTGTTTTTTGTTTCACCTTTATAATAAACCTGTCCTTCGCCAATTAAGGGTAGACTTAAATGAGCTAAAGGAGATAAATCTCCAGAGGCTCCCAATGAACCATGTTTAAAGATAACTGGTAATATATCATTATTGTAAAAAAAAATCAATCTATTTAAAGTATCTAAATGAATACCACTATGCCCTTTACTTAAAGTTATTATTTTTAATAATAGTATAATTTTAACAATTGCTAAAGGAGTTTTCTCTCCTACCCCACATGAATGTGACAGAATTAAGTTATGCTGTAGCTTACTTAAATCTTTATCTTCTATACTAACATTATACAATGAACCAAAACCGGTATTAATGCCATATATGGGAGATTCACTTTGAATAATTTTCTTATCTAAGTAACTTCTACATTCCACCACATTATTAATAGACTCCTCAGATAACTTTAATAATACCCCATCTTCAACAATGTCATATATTGTTTCTATATATAGTAATGTGTTATCTATTATGAATTCCTTCATGTGCTTTATATCTAATAATTAATTATATTTACCTCCCCAATTTATATAAAATAATTATGAGCAAAGGTAAATTTAAAGCAAATTTAGTAATTCTGATTTTAGGTCTGACATTTTTTTCATGTGACTTTAATAAAAAAGGAGTTACAGTTATCTCTGATAAAGAAGGAATTACAGTTATCTCTGATAAAGAAGGAATTACAGTTATCTCTGGGGAAATAACAAACCCTATAGGAAACACTATAGAAATAACTGGTCAAGACGTATCAATCGAAATTAAAATCAATGAAGATGGCACTTTTAGAGATACTCTTAACATCTCTAGTTCATACTATAATCTAGCTCAAGGCAGAGAGAGGACTCAAGTATATTTAGAACCAAAATATAACCTTACAATAACTTTAGATACAGAGTATTTTGATGAATCGATATCTTTTAATGGTATAGGAAGTGAAAACAATAATTTTTTAAAAGACAAGTTTTTACACAAAGAAGTTAATCTTCTTGATATTCCTTCAATATTTAAACTAGATGAAACTGAGTTTATGGCTAAGATTAATGAAATAAAAAAATCAGACTATGAATTTATAAATAAATATTCAAGCATAAGTACTGAATTTAGAGATTTAGAAATCAAAAGTATTGATTATAGTTACTTACAGTTTTTACAAAGATACCCGATCTATCATGAATTTTATGCTAAAAAGCCCCCTGTATTCGGAGAGAAATTTATGCTACCTCTAGAAGAAATAAGCTATACTGATGATGAAGATTACAAAATGTTCCCTACCTATAAGTCATTAGTGATTGGTCACTTTCAAAATGTTTTAGAGAAATCTAATAATATTAAAGAAGACTTTAGAGAATTAAAAAAAATGAAGTCCACAATAATAAAAAATGATTTAGTTAAGCAAGGTTCATACATGTTATCTGCAGGTAATAAAAAAAACAAGGAGATATTTAACACACTTGTTCAGTTAAGTAACGATAGTCTTTTAGTTAATAAACTAACAAATAAATTTAATGTTTTAAGTAAATTAGATAAAGGAATGGAATCTCCAGAATTTAGTGATTACGAGAACTATAATGGAGGAACTACTTCTTTAGTTGATTTAAAAGGAAAATTTGTTTATATCGATGTTTGGGCAACTTGGTGTGGTCCCTGTATCAGAGAAATACCTAGTTTACAAAAAGTAGAAGAAGAATATCATGATAAAAATATCTATTTTGTTAGCATGTCAATAGATGAAAGAAATGGTCCTAAGTACAACCATGAAAAGTGGAAAGAAATGATTGTCGAAAAAAACTTAACAGGGATTCAGCTATTTGCAGATAATGCTTGGAAATCTAAATTTACTATGGCCTATGGTATTGATTCAATTCCTAGATTCTTACTTATAGATCCTGACGGTAATATAGTTAGTGGTAACGCTCCAAGACCTTCTGATCCAGCATTAGTAGAGTTGTTTAATAGCTTAGGCTTTTAGTTTAATCTTTCTTTAGATTCTATATAATAGTCCTTGTTTAATTCTATATTATTCACTTGTGTTTTAATGTTTCTCCATTCAGATTCAGGATATAGCTTAACTGACACATCTCCTACATTTATTTCAATTGGCATATTAAAGCCTGTAATAACATTACTCCATTTATAATAAAGTAAATTATTATCAAAGTAATATTCAAAAAGTGGAATTCTTATATCCCTTAGGTATTGATCAAAAACTTTAGTTAAATCAATACTTAGAGTAGAGGAAATATAATTCTCAATCTCATTAGTAGTAACTGTTTTATGATAAAATTCTTGATTTAATCCACGTAAAACATTTCTCCATTTTTGATCATCTCCACATATTGCACGAATTGTATGTAGTAAATTAGCGCCTTTTGAGTACATATCTCCTGAACCTTCTCTATTAACATCATAATCTCCAATTATTGTTTTAGTATTTCTAATACCTCTTCTTGTTCCAATGACATATTCAGAGGAAGCTTCTTTACCATAGTAATAGTCTAGGTATAAGTTTTCTGAGTAAGTAGTGAAACCTTCATGAACCCACATATCTGCAATATCCTTATACGTGATATTGTTTGCAAACCACTCATGACCTGATTCATGAATGATTATATAATCAAATTTCATCCCCCATCCTGTTCTGGAAAGATCTCTGCCTAAATATCCTTTCATAAACTTATTACCATATGTTATTGAGCTTTGGTGTTCCATTCCTAAATAAGGAGTTTGAACTAATTTGTATCCGTCTTCATAAAAGGGATAGGGACCAAACCAGTGTTCAAATGCTTCTAGCATTTTTGGAACTTCTTTAAAATGTTCTTTTGCCTTTGATAAGTTATAACTCAACACAAAGTAATCTAAATCAAGATCACCACTTTCTCCTTTGTAAACTTCGGAAAACCTTACGTAATCTCCAATATTAATATTTACACCATAATTATTAATAGGATTATTAACAAACCAGTGAAAGGTGTTTGAATCTTTTTTCTCTTCAATTTCGATTAATCTACCATTTGAAACATTAGTTAATCCTTTTGGAATATTAACACTAATCTTCATACTGTCTACTTCGTCATACATATGATCTTTATTTGGCCACCAAACACTTGCTCCTAGTCCTTGACAAGAAGATGCAATAAAATGATTTCCGTTATCATCTTTTTCCCATGATATACCACCATCCCAGGGAGCATTCACTGCTTCTTTTGGATATCCTTCATAGAAAAGTTTTAGCTTTTGAAGTGAGCCAACATCTTGACTCTTAATTAAAGTAATGAAATAAGCATTTCCCTCTTTAACAATTTCTAAGTTTTCACCGTCTTGTACAGCTCTTAATAAAATTAATGGCTCTTGCAAATCAATCTGAAGAGTATTGTGAGATTTTAAAACCGTATAATGAACAGTATTAGAACCCTTAATTTCTCTTTCTTCAGGGTTTAAAGCTATATCTAGATGGTAATAGTTTAAATCCCACCAAGAACGCTCAGGTGTAATAGACCCTCTCAATGTGTCTTGTCTACTAGTTTTATCCTTTAGATCCATCAATCCTTGAGCAAATGAATAGTTTAAAAGGAAAATACTAGTAAATATTGTTAAAAAAAAACGCATAAATGAAGTTTTTTAAATGTTTAAATAATATATAAATTATTAATTTTACATTAATATAAAAATAATATATGAAAGATACAGAACTCAATGACATTCATGTAAGCTTAGGAGCCAAAATGATGGAATTTGCTGGATATAATATGCCTGTACAATATGCAGGAGTTAAAGCTGAACATTTATCTGTTAGAGAATCCATCGGAGTTTTTGATGTTTCTCATATGGGTGAGTTTTATATTTCGGGAGAAAATTCTTTTGTTTTTTTACAATCAATTCTTAGTAATGATTTATCAAAGCTAATTAACGGACAAGCACAATACACTTGTCTGCCAAATGAAACAAATGGTATAGTAGATGACTTAATTGTTTATAAGTTTAATATAGATAAATACATGCTAGTTGTCAATGCTAGTAATATAGAAAAAGATTGGAATTGGATAAATTCAAAAAATAGTCATGGAGTTACGATCAAAAATGAATCTAACAACTATTCACTTTTAGCCATTCAAGGCCCCAATGCTATTGAAGCAATGCAAAACTTAACTAATGTTGATTTAAATCAAATTCCATTTTATCACTTTGCAGTAAATAACTTTGCTGGATTTGAAAATATTATTATATCTGCAACTGGTTACACTGGAAGTGGTGGTTTTGAAATATATTGTAAAAACAGTCAAGTTATAGATATTTGGAATGAAGTATTTAAAGCTGGTGAAAAATTCAACATTAAGCCTATTGGATTAGCAGCAAGGGATACATTAAGGCTAGAGATGGGATATTGTTTATATGGAAATGATTTAAACGAAAACACCTCTCCTATTGAAGCTGGACTAGGCTGGATTACAAAATTTAATAAAGAGTTTACAAACTCTAAATACCTTAAAAATGAGAAAGATAATGGCCCTGAAACAAGACTTGTTGCATTTGAAACAATCGAAAGAGGTATTCCAAGAAAAGATTATGAGATTTTTTCAGATACTAAAAAACTTATAGGAATTGTAACTTCTGGCACTATGTCTCCAAGTTTTAGTAAAGGAATTGGTTTAGGATATATTAAGACCAATTACAGTAAAATTGACAGCTATGTTTTTATTAAAATAAGAGATAAATTAATTAAATCTATAATTATTAAACTTCCATTTAAAGCCTAACTAATTAAACACAAAATATTAATACTTGGTGGTTCTGGATATATAGGAAATAGTATATATAAAGAATTAAACCCCTATTTTGATACTTATGCTACTTATTATAAAAACAAGAAACAAAGTCTAAATAAACATTTTTTTTATTTTGATCTTAATTCAAGTGCTCCTGAGCAAATAAATCGAATTCTTAATAAAGTTACTCCATCTATAATTATATCAGCTTTAAGGGGTGAATACAATTCCCAAATTAACACTCATGATCAATTGGTGAGTTATATTAAAGACTATGATTGTAAAATCATATTTCTCTCCTCTTCAAGTGTATTTGATGGCTATAAAAACTACCCTAATTACGAATTTGATAAGACATTTTCAAAAAGTAATTTTGGATATTTTAAAATAAAAATAGAAAACAAACTTTTAAGATTAAATGAAGAGAAATACAGTATTATAAGAATACCAATGGTTATTGGAATAAACTCGCCAAAAATAAAAGAGATTAAAAACGAAATTAGTCTAGACCTCCCTATAGAGGTGTTTCCAAATCTTATAGTTAATATTATTAATGAAAACAAAATAGCATTATGTGTGCATCATATAATTAATAAGAATATTTATGGGATAATTCATTTAGGTAGTAAAGATTTAATACACCATGTTGATTTAGTTAAAGATATTATAAAGAGTCTAAAAATTAATTATTATAAATTGAAATATGTCTACACTACTAACGATAACAGATATATTGCATTATTCAATAAAAATAAAAAACTACCAAAATATTTAAACTTTAATGTTGATTCCATTATTGATTCAATTAAATTAAAATAAAGTTTTTTGTATTTTGCAATCGTTATAAATTAAAAAATTATGGGAAGAGCGTTTGAATTCAGAAAAGCAAGAAAAATGAAAAGGTGGTCTGCAATGAGTAAAGCCTTTACTAGGATTGGCAAAGATATTGTTATGACTGTAAAAGAAGGTGGCCCAGACCCAGACTCAAACTCTAGATTAAGGGCTGTTATCCAAAATGCTAAATCGGTTAATATGCCGAAAGACAATATAGAAAGAGCAATAAAAAGAGCAAGCGATAAAAATCAAGGAGATTATAAAGAAGTTCTTTTTGAAGGTTACGGACCTTATGGTATAGCCGTTTTAGTTGAAACTGCTACTGACAATAATACTAGGACTGTGGCTAACGTAAGAAGCTATTTTAGCAAGTGTGATGGTAATCTAGGCACTTCTGGCTCTGTAGTTTTTATGTTTGAGCATACATGTAACTTTAAGATCGACAAAAATGACTTAGATCCAGAAGAAATTGAATTAGAATTCATCGATTTTGGAGTTGAAGAAGTGTTTATTGAGGAAGATGAAATATTAATTTATGCTCCATTTGAATGTTTTGGTGTGATTCAATCGGAACTTGAAAAAAGAGATATAACTATTAATTCTTCTGGGTTTGACAGAATTCCTAACGTAACTAAAGAGTTGAAAAAAGAAGATGAAATTAATGATATAGAAAAGCTCCTAGAGAAAATAGAGAATGATGATGATGTTCAAAATGTTTATCACACTATGATCTAAAACATGTATACTAAAGCATTTGACCATTTAAAAAAGGATCCAGTCATGAATTTTCTTATTGAAAAATATCATGACAAAATTAATCTAGATGATTATAGATCTACAAACTACGCGTTATCATTATCAAATTTAATCATAGATCAGCAAATTAGCTTTAAGGCAGCTATAACAATAAAGAAAAGATTTGCGTTAATTATTCAAAATTTATCATATTTAGAGATTTTGAATCTCGATAATGATAAGATACAATCTATTGGGATTTCATTTAGAAAAGTAGAATATATTAAAAATGTTTTTTCTTTCTTCATAGAAAACGAAAAAAGGTTCATTGATTTAGACCCAGAAAAAATGAAAGAAGAATTAATATCTATAAAAGGTGTTGGAAAATGGACTATCGAAATGTTTTTAATGTTTGAATTAGGTAAACCTGATATTTTTTCTAAAGGGGATATAGCGCTGATAAATAGTGTAAAAAAAAATTATAAAATGGATAATTTGAATAACAAAGAACTAGACAACTTGATTAAAAGTTGGTCTCCCTACAATAGTACAGCTTCCTTACTTTTATGGAAATCAATTGAAGAAAAAGTATTTTTTTAATTAAAACTACGATCTTTAACCTTTCCTTCTATTCCTTTAAAAAAACTTTCTATAAACTTAAAATCATTAGAAATATCATTGGTCGGATAAAAGGGTTCTGAAATAGTATTTATTTTGTTTTTGTAATCTAAAGTCACCATAATTATAGGAATATTTGCCTTTTTTGCAATATGATAAAAACCTGTTCTTAATTTATCTACCTTGGCTCTAGTTCCTTCAGGGGCCAGTCCAATTCTAAATTCTGAATGCTTATGAAATATAGAAGCTATCATATCAACTTTATTTCCTTTTTTAAATCTGTCTACAGGAGTAAAATTTAACCATTTTAATATAATAGAGAGAGGAAAAAAAAACAATTCTTTTTTAGCTAAAAAACTAGTGTTTACAGAACAGACCGATCGAAGTAAAATTCCTATGTAAAAATCATGCCAACTTGTATGAGGGACAGGAATTATAATACATTTTTTTAATTTTTCTGTGGAGAAACTAACATTTCCTTTAACCTTCCATCCTAATATATTAAAGTAAATAAATTTTGTCAAAAATTTCATAAAATTATTTTTTTAACCATAAAGAAATAGCTGACGCTAGATCTTCTTTAGTGTCGATACCAACTCCTAAAAAATTAGTTTCTATCATTTTAATTTTATTACCATTTTCAATAATTCTTATAGCTTCAATTTTTTCAGAAAGCTCTAATTTTGAGGGATTAGTTTTAGAAAAGTCAATCAAAGATTGTTTTTTAAATCCGTAGACTCCAATATGCTTATAATAATCTACAAAATCACTAATGGAATCTCTACAAAAAGGAATTACACTTCTGGAAAAATATAAAGCATAATTATTATTATTAACAACAACCTTAACATTATTTGGGTTTTCAATTTCTTGAATCTCTGAAATCTTTATCATTAGTGATACATAGTCTGAATTATGCAATTCTTCAACTAACTTTTTGAGACTATTTGCATCTATAAAGGGTTCGTCTCCTTGGATATTTACAAAAGCATCAGAACTGATTGACTCACAAGCTTCAGCTATTCTATCACTACCAGACTCATACTGATTTTTACTAAGAATAGAATTACCACCCGAATTATAAATTTCATCGTAAATTTCTTCATCTTCGGTCACAACATACACAGAATCAAACAAATTTGTATTAACTACAGCCTCATAAGTTCTTAAAATAACAGATTTACCACATAAATCCATCATTAATTTTCTGTCAAATCTAGAGGAAGCCAATCTAGCGGGTATAAGTGCGGTAACTTTCATGTAGTAATTTTAAATCAAAAATAATAAATTATATTGCTTAATTAGAAAAAAACTCATCCTTAAAACCAATTAAATACAATTTTTCTTTAGCTCTGGTTAAAGCTGTATACAGCCATCTAATAAAATCTTTATCTATACCATTAGGTAAATAAGGTTGTTCTACAAATACCGAAGCCCATTGCCCACCTTGAGATTTATGGCAAGTTATTGCGTATGAAAATTTAACTTGCAGTGCATTAAAATATTTATTATTTTTTACTTTTAAAAATCTTTTATACTTAACTTTTTCAGAAATATAGTCTTTCATAACTTCGTTATAAAGGTGATTAGCTTTTTCATAGTTTAACGAAGGTGTTTCCAAATTAATGGTATCTAACATTAAGACTGTGTCAAATGACTTCATTTTTGGATAATCTATCATTTGGACAGTTACTTCAGCAAAACGAAAATCATATAAGTCTACAATTCTATTAATTTCTAAAATTTTTATAATATCTCCATTAGCAATAAACCCAGCTTCTGAAGTACTCTTAACCCAATGGTAATTATTCTTCACAACCATCAAATTATCTCCACAAGAAAGCTCACTTTCATTAAAAAGAATTCTGTTTCTTATTTGTTGATTATATAAATTCGCTCGTTTATTAGACCTAACAATTAGTGCTGTTTCCTCTTTCCCAAGTGTATTATAACTATCCGTTAGAGAGTTTATAATGTCTTCCCCTTCCTCGAGCCTAATTATGTCCTTAAAATTTTTTAAGTTAAATTTAAATTGATCAAACGTTTTATTAATTAACGACTCTCTTAATATAGTAGCATTATTTAGTATACCTGAGAGAACCTCCTGTCTAACAACTTCGTCAAGTTCGATTGTAACTACATTTTTATTATAATTGTCCTTAAGATACTCTGGATCAAGTGATGGGCTTAATCTAGAGTTAACTGGAGGTAATTGAGCTGTATCTCCTATAAATATGATTTTACAGTTGTGACCCGAATAAACAAAATGAATAAGGTCAGAGAGTAAAGAAGTAGTATCAAAAAGTTTTTTGTTTTGTGAAGCACTAGAAATCATTGAAGCTTCATCTATAATGAAAATAGTATTTTTTGACTTATTAACCTGTAGAACAAAATCTATATTACCAGATGAGGTTTTTTTGGGGAAATATATTTTTTTATGAATAGTGTTTGCTTCACTATTAGTGTAATTCGCAAGAACTTTAGCAGCTCTTCCAGTTGGAGCCATTAAAACTCCTGATTTTTTTATCTTCCATAAATTATTAATAATAGAGGAGAGAATAGTCGTTTTTCCTGTACCTGCATAACCTTTAAGAACAAAAAGTGAATTCTTATCTTCATTAAGTATAAATTCAGAAAGCTTATATAAAGTTAAATCTTGTTTAGCGGTAAGTTTAAATGAGAAATGATTTCTTGCTAAATTGTAAAACTCTTTTACGTTCATATGAATAATGTAGAATTAAATCAAAGATATAAATGTTTTTTCGCTACAATCATTTTAACAAATAAAAAAAAATTGTATTTTGGCCTTTTTAATTTAAAACCCACTAAAAATGCTAGAATTATTTTATCAGTATGAGCAACATCTTTACATCTTATTAGTATTATTAGTGTTATCTGGTCTACTTTACTGGGTAAATACAGGTTTTAACCATAAAAAATATAAAAAAATCGTACTTATTTGTCTTTGGAGTTTTAGTACATTTTTCTTTTACAAAATTGTTAATGAGTTTTGGCTGGGGCCAGCTAACTTTGAAAGTGTTAAAGAGGAAAGATATCAACGAGTAATAAAAAAATTAACTGATATAAGAGATTCTGAATTAGCATTTAAATCTGTTAGAGGTCAATTTACAGATAATTGGGATAGTTTAGTTAGATTTATTGAAAGAGATTCTTTCACGCTAACTCAAAGAAGAGATTCTAGTGTACTAGACAAAGAGATGACGAAACTATATGGTGGAGTTAAAACTTATAAAAATATTGTTATCGTAGACACATTAGGTTTTATTTCAGTTAGGGATTCATTGTTTGTAAATAAAGTCATTACAATGGAAGATGGAACTAAGTATATAGATTGGGAAGATAGATATAAAAAAATGATGTTTGTTTATTGGGACTATAAAGTAGATTTTGATAAAAATAATATCAGTGAAAGAATGGATGAAATAGAAGAAAATGGATATGCGTCTGTTGGGCCATATAAATGGGAGATTTATGATTGGGCTAAATCTGAGCCTGATACAACTAGATTTGAATTAAGAAGTGGTTCTATAGATAAAAACGGAAAGGATATTCCTGTATTTGAAGCTATGATAAAAAAATCCATAATACTATACGACCAAGATGAAACTTTAAAACTCACTGAAGACTTAGTACAAGGAGTTAATGGTGTTAATGGCAAATCTCTTAAGGTTGGATCAATGTATGATATAAACACAAATGGAAACTGGCCGAAAAATTATAAAAAAAACCAATAAAACAACTGTATTTTCAATAGTAAACTTAAGTATTCACTTAGGTTATAAAGAAATTACTTTTATAATATTTGATGCGATTGAAAATCAAATATTAAACTGGTCTTGTTTTTCTTATGGGGATATTAACCAAGCTAACAGTCTGATTTTTAATTATTTAATTGATAATCAGTATAATTCATTTGATGGGATTGAAGTTATTCATTTTAACAACTTACACACAGTAGTACCTCAAGTCCTATTTGATAAAAAAAATATCAAAGAGTATCTAAAATTCAATAATACTATACTAGAAACTGATCAATACTGGTTTGATCAGATTATAGACAATGATTCTGTAAATGTATTTATCCCTATAAACTTCGACTCAAATAAGTTAAGTCAGTACACTAAGTCTATAAACCAAAAGCACTACACTTCTTGTTTAATAAGTGAAATTTTTAAAATTGAAAACAATAATATTAACCCCAATATCTATGTAAACATCAATAAATCTAAGCTTGATGTTATTTTAATTTCTAAGAATAAATTAAAATTCGTTAACACATTTGACTATAGTTCAAATGAAGATTTAGTTTACTACATCTTGTTTTGTTATGAGCAACTAAGTTTAAATCCAGAAAATAGTCCAATTATACTCTCAGGTAAAATAGATGATTCTATTTTCAATATAATATACAAATACATTAGAAATGTTTCTTTATTTGAATCAAAAATTAATTCATCTAATAAGTACTATACTAATTTTAAGAACGATTTAATTATACCATTTTTGAAATGAGAATTATTTCAGGTTTTCATAAAGGACGAAAAATAGTAGCACCAAAAAACTTGCCAATTAGACCAACAACAGACATGTCTAAAGAGTCCATTTTTAATATCTTTTTAAACGAGTACAATTTCAATGATATATCAGTTGTTGATTTATATTCAGGTTCAGGAAATATAAGTTTTGAGTTTGCTTCTAGGGGGGTAACTAAAATAACTAGTGTCGAAAACAACATCAATTGTATTAAATTCATAAAGAAAATATCCAATGAGCTAGATTTAAATTTAAATGTAATAAAATCAGATGTCATTGGTTTTTTAAAAAAAACAGATATTAAAAGTGATATAATTTTTGCAGATCCACCATATGATTTTGATGAAGAATATTTAAAAAATATTGTTGAGCTAACTTTTTCTAATGAGTTAATAAATGAGGGAGGAAGTTTGGTGATTGAGCATTCAAAGCAAGTTTCCCTAAATGAAGTAGAATATTTTGTTTCTAAAAGAAACTACGGTAGTTGCTTTTTTAGCTTTTTTCAAAAAAAGCGAGTGTTACTGTAACACTCGCTAATTAATTTAAGTAAATCTATAAGCCGGATTCTGTACTTAATTAAAAGCCCTTGTCATTTATCTCGATAAGATGTTACCAACTTATTCTAGCTGCCTACCCTCCAACATTGAGCGTACAACTCTTAAGCGTTGGTTTACATGACATTGCACTTCATAGAGTTTACCTGGTTTCACTACAGCATTACCTGTACATACTTTCTGTTGCACTTTTCCTAATTTCTCAATTGGTGGCTGTTAACCACTATGATGTACTTAAGTGTCCGGACTTTCCTCTATATAAAATAGCGACAAGGCGATTTACTGCTTACAAAAGTAGTGAAATTGTTGATAAATAAGTAGATTTTGTATTTCCTTAGTTAAAATATATGAATTGAATTAATAACTTTGTGTATATTGATTATTAATATGGAAGATTACATTGTATCTGCAAGAAAATATAGGCCTAAAACTTTTGAAGAAGTTGCAGGTCAAGAAGCAATCACATCTACTTTACTAAATGCTATTTCAAATAATCAATTAGCTCAAGCTTTACTATTTACTGGACCTAGAGGAGTTGGAAAAACTAGTTGCGCAAGAATATTAGCAAAAATGATAAATAGTACAATTGATAATATTAATCAAGACTTTGCTTATAATATTTTTGAACTTGATGCTGCTTCAAACAATAGTGTAGATGACATAAGAAATCTTACTGAACAAGTGAGGATTCCACCACAAGTTGGTAAATATAAAGTTTACATAATTGATGAGGTACATATGTTATCTACTTCAGCCTTTAACGCATTTTTAAAGACTCTTGAAGAGCCACCAAAACATTGTATATTTATTCTTGCTACAACAGAAAAACATAAGATAATTCCGACAATTTTATCTAGATGCCAGATCTATGATTTCAAAAGAATTAACAACAAAGATATTGTTGATTATTTAATCAAAATTTGTGATAAAGAAAAAGTTAAATTTGAAACTGAAGCTTTGGATATAATTGCAAATAAAGCAGATGGTGCCATGAGAGATGCACTTTCAATCTTTGACAGAATATTAAGTTATAATAATAAAGAAATTACAGTTAAGGATGTCAGCCTTAACTTAAATGTTTTAGACCAAGAGGTATATATAAAGACCATAGATTATGTGTTAGATAATAATATTCCAGAGTTACTTTTGTTAATTGATAATATAATTTCTAAAGGTTTTGAAGGAATTAATTATGTTTCTGGGTTATCAACATATTGCAGGAATTTATTAATCTCTAAAAATGATAAAACTATTGGATTACTAGATTATTCTGAGAGTTCAAAAGAAAAAATAATCAGTCAAGCCAAAAAAGTATCTCCAGAAATTATAATTAATTGTTTGGATCTGTTAAATAAATGCGAAATTAATTACAGAGCGAGCGTAAACCAGAGATTACTCGTAGAATTGACTCTAATGCAGCTAGGTTCTTTCACATTAAGTGATAAAAAAAAAACTCAAATTTTAAAATAATCCCTTTTGAGTATTTTAAAAATAGGATCCCTCTTGATAAGTCATCAATACCGGATTTACCAAAAGTAAAGTTAAACAAGCCAAAGCTAGACATTCAAACAACTGGGAATTCAGGACTATCTCTTAATAGTATTAAAACTATCAAGAATCATGAATTTAAAGCCAACGAAACAACTATTAATTTAGAAGAACTTCCCAAAGATGATTTTAGCGAATCTCAACTAGTAGCGTCTTGGAATAAGTATTCTGAAAAAGTGGAAGATTCAGGAAAATACAATTTAGCTTCAATTCTTAGAATAGACATTCCTAAACTAGAGGGATTTAATATTTGTTTAGAATTACCAAATAGCACAAACAAAATTGAATTAGAATCAAATCAATATGATTTATTAAAATTTATACGCAAAGAATTAAATAATTATGATATTAAACTTATTATTCAAATAAATGAAAAGCTTGAAAAGAAATTTACCTATACTTCTAGAGAGAAATTTGAGCTTTTAAAGACTAAAAATGATTTAATAGAAAAACTTAGGACTGATTTTAAACTAAGTATCTAAGTTTTTAACTTATACCCAAAAGAATCTACATTATTTAATTTTCTAATAATTCCATCTGCTAGACCTATTCTAGGTATAATCACTTCTTTTGATTTAGCGTACTGCATAGATTTAAGGAATATTCTAGTTGCAGGAACTATAACATCAGATCTGTCAGGGTTAAAACCTAATTTAGTTATTCTTTCTTCGTAAGATAAATTAGATATTTTATTATAAAAATTTTCAATATAAGAGTATGGAATAGATTGATTAACTGCCATTTTAGATTCCTTTAATATCTTATTTATATTTCCTCCAGATCCAATTATAATAATATTACTAAATTCTTTTGTGTTGATTTTTATCCAATTCTTATAATCTCTCCATGTGTCATCAGCAACCAAGTCATTCAAAAATCTTACTGTTCCTATTTCAAATGATTTAGAAGCAATAATATTTCCGTTAAAAATCACACTCAATTCAGTACTTCCTCCACCAACATCAATAAATAAATATGTTTTATCAAAATTAAAATGACTTGCTAAAAAAGTGTCAGCTATTAATGAAGCTTCTTCTTTACCAGAAATAATATCTATTATTAATTTACTTTTTTTACTTATTTTATCTTTAACCTCTCGACCATTAGATACTTCCCTCATAGCTGAAGTTGCACAAATTTTGTATTTAGAAACCTTATGTATTCCCATAAGTAGTTTAAACGCTGATAGAGCATCTATTAAACGATTTATGCTATCTTTTTTAATTTTATTTTTCAGAAAACTCTCTACCCCTAGTCTAATAGGCACTCTGACTAAACTAATTTTTTTGACCTCAACTATGTTATTGTTTTGTGAAACAACACTTGAAATCAAAAGTCTTACAGCATTAGAACCAATATCGACTGCTGCATATTTATGGATTTTTATCATGGGGAGAGCCTATCTTTTATCCAGTTATTATTATTAAACTTAAATCTAATTCTATCATGTAATCGATTCTCTCCTCCTTGCCAAAATTCGTATTCCAATGGTGAAATAATATAGCCACCCCAATTAGAAGGTTTTTCTATATTAATTCCAGTATATTGTTTATCTAATTTAAATAACTGGTCTACTAATTCCTCTTTAGAATCAATGACTGAACTTTGATTGGATACAATAGCACCTAATTTACTTCCTCTTGGTCGAGAGTCAAAATAGTCAATACTTTTAGAATTTAAAATTTTTTCAGCGAACCCCTTTATAATAACCTGTCTTTCTAGTTCTTCCCAGAAAAAAGACAAGCAAACTTTATTGTTTTCTTTTATTGACAGTCCTTTTTCGCTATTATAATTAGTGTAAAAAACAAAACCATCTTCACTGTATTCTTTTAAAAGAACTATTCTGTTTTTCGGAAAACCATCTAGACTGATAGTTGAAAGTGTCATAGCATTAACCTCAGAGTCTGTAACTGCATTATCAAATTCTTGAAACCAATTTACAAACAGTTCTAATGGATTATCAATATCCGTAAAATTTAAAGAGGAATTCTTTTTATAATTTTTTCTGTAACTACCTAAATCTGATATTAACGTCATACAACAAATTTAATAACTAAAAATTAATTAATAAATTATATTTCAATTATTTTATTGTCTTCTGACAAAAGGACATTATTAAATTTAGTTTCAGCTTCAGTTTTAAAGTCTTTAATGTTATCGTATCGAGAAGAATAATGACCTAAAATTAATAAATTAACATTAGCTAATTTTGCTATTTTTCCAGCTTGTTTAGCAGTAGAATGTTTTGTGATTTTACTTAATACTTTATGCTTTTCTAAAAAAGTAGATTCATGGTATAAAGCATCACAATTGGATATGATTTCGACAATAGGTTCATGGTACTCTGTATCAGAGCAATATGCATATGACTTTGGCGAAATACTTTCAAAAGTTAATAAGTGATTTTTAATAATAATTCCGTTTTCATTTACTACATCAAAGCCCTGTTTTAATTTATTTGAATATGCAATACTTACATTCTTATCATTAATAGCATCAATATTGATTTTACGAGGTAGATTAATTTCTTTAAACAAAAAACCATTAGTATATATTCTATGTGATAATGGAATTGTGAATACCTGAATGTAATCACTAATAAAAATGGATTCTGATTTTTCAGAGCTTAATTCATGAAATAACAATCTATATTTAGTCCATGAACCAGATGCTTTAATTTGATTAATAATTAAATCTTTGATCCCTGTGGGTCCGTATATGTTTAGGTCAGCAGACCTGTTTAATAATGAGAATGTACATATCAAACCAATCAAACCAAAATAATGATCACCATGTAAATGTGAAATAAAAATATGTTTTATTCTAGAAAATTTAACTTTATTTCTTCTTAAACCAACCTGTGTTCCTTCACCGCAATCAATTAAAAATATTTCATTTTGGATTTCAATTACTTGTGAAGATAAATTATTGCCTATTTTAGGCATAGCACTATAACAACCTATAATTGTGATTTTCAAGTTTTATTTTTTGAAAGGTTTTTTTGTGCTAGTAGATAGATAACGGCCATTCTAATTGCTACCCCATTTTCAACTTGATCTAAAATTATTGAGTTTTTAGAATCTACTACGTCACTAGAAATTTCTACTCCCCTGTTAATTGGTCCAGGGTGCATAACATATATCTCTTTATCTAAAGAATTTAAAATATCTAAAGTTAATCCGTATTGTTGAACATATTCTCTTACAGAAGGAAAAAAACTATTACTCATTCTTTCATTTTGTAATCTAAGCATATTTACGACATCACACCACTCTAGTGCTTTTATAAAGTTATGTTCAACCTTAACTCCAAGCTTGTGTAGGTATTTAGGAATAAGTGTTTTAGGCCCGCAAACCATCACATTGGCTCCTTGTAGTTGTAAGGCATATATATTAGAAAGAGCAACTCTACTATGAGATATGTCTCCTACAATTAATATGTTTCTGTTTTTTAGATCGCCAATTTTCTCTCTGATAGAATAAGAGTCTAATAAAGCTTGAGTTGGGTGTTCGTTAGCACCATCACCTGCATTGATTATTGTCGCATTTACATTGTTAGCAAGTAATATAGAAGCTCCAGGGTTTGGATGTCTTAAAACAACCATATCTACCTTCATAGATAATATGTTATTAACTGTATCAATAAGAGTTTCTCCCTTTTTTACTGAGGATTGAGAAGAAGAAAAGTTAATAACATCGGCTGAAAGTCTTTTTTCTGCTAATTCAAAAGATAATTTAGTTCTAGTTGAATTCTCAAAAAACAAATTTGCAATTGTAACATCTCTAAGAGATGGCACCTTTTTTATGGACCTATTGATAACTTCTTTAAAATGGTCGGTGGTTTTAAATATTAAATTAAGATCCTCAATATTCAAATGTTTAATTCCTAATAAATGATTAACACTTAATTCATTCATAATTTATTTATTATATAAACACAATCATCTCCTTGTTCATCACTCCAGTTTACAATAACTTTTTGATTATCATAAACATCAATTTGTCTACCTCTGTAATCAGGTTGAATAGGTAAATGTCTACTAAACCTTCTGTCTATTAATATTAATAATTCAATGTTTTTAGGTCTGCCAAAAGTTTCAATAGCTGTTAGTGCAGCCCTTATTGTTCTACCAGTAAATAAGACATCATCGATAAATACAACGCTTTTCCCTTCTACTTCTAAATTATCTGTAGTATTTGCTTCTAATATTTTCTCATTTCTTCTGAAGTCATCTCTATAGAAAGTTATATCTAAAAGACCATGATTAATATTTGAAATATTATAAGAGGTTTTTAAAATTTCAAGTAATCTATTTAATAATGACTTCCCTCTAGGCTGTAAGCCTATTAATATTGTATTTGAAAAGTCTTGATGATTCTCAATTAATTGACAAGCGAGTCTTTGTAGAACAATATCTATCTCTTTTTTATTAAGTATGATATTTTTACTCATCAATTTATAATTACAGATTTAAGTTAAAAAAAAAGCCTTTCATAAGAAAGGCTTTTTGAAATTATTTTCCATCCATCTTATCTTTCAGCTCTTGCAGCTTTTCATTTGCATCACCTAAAGTATTTTTAGATTCTAATTTTTCTTTTTTATTTTTCTTATTAGCTACTTTAATGTTTTCTGCTTCAACATCTTTAAATACAGATGTATGAGAAGCTACAACACGTTTAGAATCTTTATTAAATTCAATTATCTTGAATTCAGCAGATTCACCTTTAACTAATTTAGATCCATCTTCTTTGGCTAAATATCTAGAAGGTACAAAAGCAGTAATATCATCATTAAACTTCACTGTAGCTCCTTTATCAACTATTTCAAAGATTTCAAATGTATGAGTTGAGTTTAAAGTAAATTCAGTCTCATACTTGTCCCAAGGGTTATCTAAGGTTTGTTTATGACCCAAACTTAGCTTTCTACTTTCAACATCAAGCTCTAAAGTAATTACCTCTATTTTATCTCCGACTGCACAAAACTCACTAGGGTGTTTAATTTTCTTAGTCCAAGAAAGATCAGATATGTAAATCAATCCATCAATGCCTGCTTCTAATTCAACAAAAACACCAAAGTTAGTAAAGTTTCTTACTGTTCCTGTCTGTTTAGAACCAATAGGGTATTTTGTAGTAATGTCTGTCCATGGATCGGGTGTTAATTGCTTAATACCTAATGACATTTTTCTTTCTTCTCTATCGAAAGTAATTATCACGGCATCAATTTCATCACCAACTTTTACAAAATCACCAGCAGATCTTAAGTGAGTAGACCAAGACATTTCTGAAACATGTACTAAACCTTCAACACCTTCTGCTAATTCAATAAATGCACCGTAATCAGCTATTACAACAACCTTACCTTTAACTTTATCTCCAACTTTAACATCTTCAGATAAAGCTTCCCAGGGATGCTTAGTTAATTGCTTAAGTCCTAATTGGATTCTAGACTTATCTTCATCAAAATCTAATATAACTACATTGATTTTTGCATCTAATTCAACAATTTCACTAGGATGATTTATTCTTGACCAAGACAGATCGGTAATATGTATCAATCCGTCAACTCCTCCAAGATCCATAAACACACCATAAGATGTAATGTTTTTAACAGTACCTTCAAGTACTTGACCTTTTTCCAATTGTTTAATTATTTCTTTCTTTTGCAGTTCAATATCAGCCTCAATAAGAGCTTTGTGAGAAACAACCACGTTTTTAAACTCGTGATTAATTTTTACAACTTTAAACTCCATTGTTTTATTGACATAAACATCATAATCTCTAATAGGTTTCACATCAATTTGAGAACCAGGTAAGAATGCTTCAATTCCAAAAACATCAACTATCATTCCCCCTTTAGTTCTACACTTAACGAATCCGTTAACTACCTCTCCTGTTTCGTGTGCTTTATTGACACGATCCCAAGCCATAATTACTCTTGCTTTTCGGTGAGATAATATTAACTGTCCTGTAGCATCTTCTCTTATATCAATTAAGACTTCAACTTTATCACCAACTTTTAAACCAGGGTTATATCTAAATTCATTTAAAGATATAACTCCTTCTGACTTTGCATTGATATCTATAATTGCATCTCTGTCGCTTATATTTATAACAACACCTTCAACTACTTCATCAGTTAATGTGTCTACAAAATTTTCCTTAACTAAACCTTCAAATTCCACAAGCTTTGCATCATCAATTGGGTCAATACCCTCTTCATAATTGTGCCAGTTAAAATCTTTTAAAAATTCTTCGGGTGAAATTTTAATTTCTTCTTGAGCAGGTTGCTCTTGGGTTTCAGTATTTTCTACTGGTTTAGAAACTTCTTCAATAGTTTCTTTATTTAATTCTTCAGACATATCTGAGTTAATTTGTATTCTAAAAGTCATCGATAGATTTAAGTAATTAACTTTCAGAAGGGTTAATTAATAGTTTTTATTCCCTTTGTCATATCGAATAAGTCACCAAAAGGAGTGCGAAAATAAACATATTAAATGAAAATGCCAATAATATTTTTCCTAAAGATCGAATTTATCTTTAAGGATTTTTTTCACAAAAGTAAGTTGATCTTCCATTGACAATAATGAATTATCTATTTCTACAGCATCATCAGCTACAATTAAAGGAGAATCTTTTCTATTAGAGTCATCTAAATCTCTAGATTTTAAATTATCTAAAACTTCATCATAATTAACTTTAACCCCTAGTTTAACATATTCAGAATGTCTTCTTTCAGCTCTTACTCCTGCAGATGCGTTTAAAAATAGCTTTAACTCTGCATTTGGAAAAACAACTGTACCTATATCTCTTCCATCCATAACAACTCCTTTGTTTAGGCTAATTTCTTTCTGAAGATTAACCATGTGTTTTCTTATAAATGATATAGTTGCGACAGAACTAACATTATTTGATATTAAAATTGACCGTATTTCTTTTTCAATATTAATATTGTTTAAATGAATTTCTGAATAGCCTAAATTTATGTTGAATATAAAATCCAGTTTAACATCGGGTAAAATCTTGAAAAAATCTTTTAAATTACTCTCATTAAAAGGTAGGTAATTGTTAATAAGAGCATAATATGTTATTGCTCTATACATAGATCCAGAGTCAACATATATATAGTTTAAGTAATTGGCCAGGCACTTAGCTAATGTACTCTTGCCAGTAGAAGCAAATCCATCAATAGCTATTATTATATTTTTATTCATTAATTTAAATTTAATTGCAAACCTATGAAGCTTGTATTTGCTGCACTAGAAAATTTAGCATAAGTATAATTAATTTGTAATTTATTAAATTTCATCCCAAAACCAAATGAAACTCCTGAAAAATTTGATTGATCTATGATTTTCAATTCCTCACCTCTTTTAAAATTATAACCTAACCTAATATTAAATATACCCTCTGGAAATAACTCCGCCCCAATAATTAGATGTCTAAATATATTATTAAAAAAAGTAACTTTCTCTTGAGTAATATTTCCATCTAAATCTGTCGTTAGTCTAGAAGGATTTGAAAGACCTATATTCCATTTTTGGAGATTCTCAAAAGTTAAGTACCATCTTAATGGTGCGTTTTCTAAAAGCTGAGAAACACCAATGTCAATTTCTAAAGGTAGTTTTTCATATATTTCATCATATGCTTTCAATTGTGTACCTAAATTCCTAATAACCAAGCCTACATTTAAATCAATTTCAGTATTAACATATAAAACTCCTAAATCTGCTGAAATACCAATTGAACTGTACTGTTCTAAGGATGATGTAATTAACCTTAAGTTTGAGCCAATATAAATTGGTAGACGTTGAATTTTAGTAGAATATCCTATCGAAAAAGCACTCTCTTTTCCAGTAAAATCATTAGTTGGGTTTCCTTGTTCATCGTACCCTAAAAAGTTTCCGTAATCAATGTAAGATATTCCAAAGTGCAATGTGTTACCTCTGTTATTAAACGTGTAAGCGTAAGCAGCAGTTCCATAGTTTATATCAGAAAAATAATTGGAGAAATTTATGGATAAATTATTATCCATCATACTGTTTAATGAAGCAGGGTTGACACTGGGTTGATTTACATCAAAATCAAAAAGAGTTATTTCTTTACCCCCTAGAGCTAATTGTCTTGGTGATGATGGAATGTTTAAAAACTGATAGGTAGATTCACCTGCAATCTGAGAATTAACTTCAAAAAAGCATAATAGAATAAATAATTTAATAAAAGTTTTCATTAAGAATCTTCTTATGAACTAAAACATAAAAATAAAGGTTTTATTATAACTTTTTAGCATAAAGAACGTCTTGATCCATTAAAGCTAGACTTATGACATCTTTCATATCAGTGACATAATGAAAATTAAGTCCTTTTAAATAATCTTGTTTAACTTCATTTATATCACTTTCATTTTGTTTGCACAAAATAATATCAGTAATCTTAGCTCTTTTAGCAGCCAGAATCTTTTCCTTAATACCTCCTACTGGCAACACCTTACCTCTTAAAGTAATTTCACCTGTCATAGCAAGGTTCTTTTTTACTCTTTTTTGAGTAAGCAATGATACTAATGAAGTTAACATTGTAATTCCTGCACTAGGTCCATCTTTCGGGGTTGCACCCTCTGGAACATGTATATGAATATTATATTTATCAAAAATTTCTTCATTTATATTAAAGTGTTTGGAATTAGCTTTTATAAATTCTAAAGCTATCGTAGCTGACTCGCTCATTACCTTACCTAGGTTACCTGTTATAGATAACTTTCCTTTTCCTTTGGAAATTATTGATTCAATAAACAAAATATCCCCACCTACTCTAGTCCAGGCTAAACCAGTAACTACACCCGCAACTTTATTATTTTCATACACACTTCTATCTAGCTTAGAAGAACCTAGAACTTCATTCAAATCATCAACTTTAATTGTTGAGTTATAGTCCAAATTCATTGCTAAATTTTTTGCTGCATATCTCACTACTTTGGCAATTTGTTTTTCTAAACCTCTAACGCCAGATTCTCTTGTATATCCATCTACAATTTTCTCAATTACATTCTTTGATAATTTGATTTCAGATGATTTAACTCCATGTTCAACTTGTTGCTTTGGTAATAAAAATTTCTTACCAATTTGAACCTTATCTTCAGTTGTATAACCACTAACATTAATAATCTCCATTCTGTCCAGTAGTGCTGGTTGAATTGTTGATAGGTTATTGCATGTAGCGATAAACATAACTTTGGAAAGATCAAAACCTAACTCTAAATAGTTGTCGTAGAATTCAGCATTCTGCTCTGGATCCAACACTTCAAGCAAAGCAGATGAAGGATCTCCTTGATTTGAATTAGATAACTTATCAATTTCATCTAAAACAAACACAGGGTTAGATGTCCCTGCTTTTTTTATATTTTGTATTACCCTTCCAGGCATAGCTCCAATATAAGTTTTTCTGTGACCTCTAATCTCTGCTTCATCTCTTAAACCTCCTAAGGACATTCTGACATAGTTTCTTCCTAATGCTCTTGCTATTGATTTTCCAAGAGATGTTTTACCAACACCAGGAGGACCATATAAGCATAGAATTGGTGATTTCATGTCATTTCTAAGCTTTAATACCGCAAGATGCTCTATGATTCTTTTTTTTACATCTTCTAGACCAAAATGATCTTTGTCTAATATTTTTTGTGCCTTAACTAAGTTAAATAAATCCTTACTGTATTTTGACCATGGTAGATCAAGAATTAGATCCAAATAATTTCTCTGAACAGAGTATTCAGAAACTTGAGGGTTCATTCTTTGTAATTTTGATAATTCTTTTTCAAAATGAACTTTAACTTCTTTTGCCCACTTAATCTTCTTTGCTCTACTCTTCATTTCGTCAATTTCACCATCATGATTGACACCTCCTAATTCTTCTTGAATAGTCTTCATTTGTTGATGAAGAAAAAAGTCTCTTTGTTGTTGATTTAGATCACTTTGAACTTTGGATTGAATATCATTTTTAATCTCAAGTTTTTGAAACTCAATGTTCATAAACTTAAGGGTTTCTAAAGCTCTTTCCTGCAGGTCATTAGTTTCTAGCAGGTCCTGTTTTTCTGAAACTTTAAGATTCATGTTAGATGAAACAAAATTCACTAAAAAAGAATTGCTTTCAATGTTTTTAATTGCAAATGAAGCTTCTGAAGGAATATTTGGACTATGCTTAATTATCTGTAGTGCCAGTTCTTTAATAGATTCTATTATTGCCTTGAATTCAGAATCTCCTAAATCAGGAGTAATTTCTGGAACACTTTGAATCATGGCTTTAAGGAATGGTTCTTCAGAAATCATTTTCTCAATAGTAAATCTCTTTTTACCTTGAATAATAACCGTTGTATTTCCGTCTGGCATTTTTAAGACTTTCAGAATCTTAGCAACTGTACCTGTTTTATATATATCGTTTAAAAATGGATCTTCAATGTTTTTATCAATTTGTGAAACAACACCAATAAGTTTATCCCCTTTATTAGCTTCATTTATCAATTTAATAGACTTATCTCTTCCTGCAGTAATAGGAATAACTACACCTGGAAATAAAACAGTATTTTTAAGAGGTAGTATAGGTAATGATTCAGGAAGAATTTCATTATTAATTTCTTTTTCATCCTCAGGAGTCATTAGCGGAATAAGTTCCGAGTTTTCATCCACGTCAATTAATGACAAGTTGTCAATATTAAATAAGTTTTTATTAGCCATATATTATTTTAATAAAAAAAACAATGATTTAAATTCTATAAACATCTGAAAACCAGATTAAAAAATAGAAATAATTGAATAACATTTAAATATATAATTCAATATCTATGCCAAGAAGAATTAAGCTTTAATTTTTTTATTTAATTTGACTAATAATAAAGCTCCAATAAAAAAGAAAGTCATAAAAAATAACATTGAGTTCCTCATACTACCAGTAATTTGATCTATAGTCCCAAAAAGTACCATACCAATAACTATGCTTACTTTTTGAGTTACATCAAAAAAGCTAAAAAATGAAGTATTATTGTCAGATTCTGGCAAGAATTTTGAAAAAGTAGATCTTGATAAAGATTGCATACCACCCATTACAATTCCAACTAAACCTGCTGCAATAAAAAATTGAAATGGAGATTTAACAAAATAAGCATAGAGACATAAGAAAGCCCATAATATATTTAATATTATAAGGGTATAAATATTTCCAAATTTTTTAGAAACCTTGGCGGTAACCAATGCTCCTACAATAGCTATTAATTGTATTATAAGTATGCTAACTATTAGACCTGTCATTCTATCATTATCATTCTTCCAAAGAATTTCTTCTGCACCAAAATAAGTTGCTATAAGAACTACTGTCTGTAAAGCTATACTATAGATAAAGAATGCTAATAGATAAGATTTTAAATAAGGGTGAAGTTTTAATAAACTCCAAACCACTTTAATTTCTTTAAAACCATTAAATAGTATTTTACTGTTAATTTTTTTAGTTGTTTTGGGGCCTGGTAAATAATAAAATGAATATTGGCTAAATAGAAGCCACCAAACTCCAACTGTCAAAAAAGAAATCTTCATAGCTGTAATCTTTCCTGCATCAATCTCCGCATTATTAGCGAGAGCATCAACTATCCCAAAAGCCTCAGGAAAGTTAACCATAGCTAGGTTAAAAATTAATAAAATAACACTTCCGATATATCCAAAAGCGTATCCTTTAGCGCTGATTTGATCTTGTTGTTCAGGGTATGCAATTTCCGGTAAGTATGAGTTGTAAAAAACTAAACTACCCCAAAAGCCAATAACAGCACCAAAATAAAAAAACAAACCCATTTCTAAATTATCTATATCAAACCAATAAAGTGAAATACAAAAAATTGCTCCCCCATAACAAAAAACTTTCATAAATAATTTTTTCAAACCAGTATAATCTGCAATTCCAGAAAGCATAGGGGTTATAAATACAAGTATAATAAATGCAAATGCAGTGATAAAACTTATCAAAGCAGTATTTTTAAAGTTAAAGCCTAAAAATTCAATATCCTCGTAACCCTTTGTAATAAGGGTATAATAAATAGGAAAAATAGCTGTTGAAATTACTAATGGATAGACGGAATTAGCCCAATCATAAAATGCCCAAGCATTTAATAATTTTTTATCACCTTTTTGATATATTTTCATATAAATAAAATACTTTTGCCTAATATAATATTTCTATTATATATATAATAATATTAGTATATTAAATAAATACAGTTATGAAATTTTACACACAAATACTCCCGATTGTTTTAGTTACATTTTGTATTTTTGGATATATAAGTTATACATCTCAAAATACAGAATCTAATGTAGGTGAATCTACTCAAACAATAAAAAAATATAAAGTGAAAAAAAGCAATAAAGAGTGGAAAGAGATTCTCAATGATGAAGAATACAGAGTCTTAATTAAAAAAGGTACAGAATACCCCGGTACTGGAGAGTATAATATCCATATGAAAGAAGGTGTCTATAATTGTAAAGGGTGTAATAATCCACTTTTTACTAGTGATCAAAAATTTGAATCTGATTGTGGATGGCCAAGTTTTGACAATGCTATTGAGGGCAGTATTGAATATAAGAATGATAATTCTTTAGGTATGGTAAGAGTGGAAATACTATGCACAAATTGTGGAGGACACCTTGGACATCTTTTTAATGATGGTCCTACAGAATCAGGAAAAAGATTTTGTGTGAATTCAGTAAGTATTGACTTTAAAAACTAAAAGATATGAGTAATTATGATGTGATTGTTTTAGGAAGTGGTCCTGGTGGATATGTTACTGCTATTAGAGCTTCTCAATTAGGTTTAAAAACTGCTATAGTTGAAAAAGAGAGTTTAGGTGGTGTTTGTTTAAACTGGGGTTGTATCCCTACAAAAGCCTTATTAAAATCTGCCCAAGTTTTTGAGTACTTAAAGCATGCTGATGATTATGGACTTAAAATTTCAGAATTTTCTAAAGATTTTAATGCTGTAGTTAATAGAAGTAGAAATGTAGCAGAAGGAATGAGTAAGGGAGTTACTTTTTTAATGAAAAAAAATAAAATTGAAGTAATTAAAGGTTATGGTAAGGTTAAACCTGGGAAAATTATTGATGTTGATGGAGTTGAATATTCAGCTAAACATATTATAATTTCTACTGGAGCAAGATCAAGAGAACTGCCATCAATTCCTCAAGATGGAGAAAAGATTATTGGTTACAGACAAGCAATGACACTAAAAAAACAACCTAAATCAATTATAATTGTTGGTTCTGGAGCTATAGGAGTTGAATTCGCTTATTTCTATAATTCAATGGGAACTAAAGTTACTATTGTTGAATACTTACCAAATATTGTACCCGTTGAAGATAAAGACATCTCAAAAGAGTTAGAGAAATCATTCAAAAAAAGCGGAATAAGTGTTATGACATCTTCAGAGGTGTTATCAGTTGACACCTCTGAAAAGGGAGTTACCGCAAAGGTTAAAACTTCTAAAGGTGAAGAAAGTATTAGTGCTGAAATTATATTGTCTGCTGTTGGAATTAAAACAAATATTGAAAATATTGGTCTTGAAGAAGTTGGTATTGCAGTGGATAAAGATAAAATACTAGTAGATAAATATTACGGTACTAATATTCCTGGGTATTATGCTATTGGTGATGTTACTCCCGGACCTGCATTAGCTCATGTTGCATCAGCAGAGGGGATTTTATGTGTTGAGAAAATCTCAGGACATGATGTAGCTCCTATTGATTATGGAAATATTCCTGGGTGCACGTATTGTTCACCAGAAATATCAAGTGTGGGATTAACTGAGCAACAAGCTATAGATAAGGGATATGAAATTAAGGTAGGGAAGTTTCCTTTTTCAGCATCAGGAAAAGCAAGTGCATCTGGGACTAAGGAAGGCTTTGTGAAAGTTATCTTTGATGCAAAATATGGTGAATGGCTAGGTTGTCACATGATTGGAGCTGGAGTAACTGATATGATAGCAGAAGCAGTTTTAGGTAGAAAGTTAGAAACCACTGGACAAGAAGTTTTAAAGACTATTCACCCACACCCAACTATGAGTGAGGCTGTTATGGAAGCAGTTGCTGCTGCCTATGGTGAAGTGATACACTTATGAGTAAACAAAGCTAGTTAAAGCAAGCTCATAACTTTTTAAACCAAAACCTAAGATAACTCCTTTTGCATGTGGGGATATATAAGAAACATGCCTAAAGTCTTCTCTTGAATAAGTATTAGAAATGTGAACTTCAACTACATCTGTAGAGATTGATGCTACAGCATCTCCAATTCCAACTGAAGTGTGTGTATATGCAGCTGCATTTAATATTACGCCATCAAAATCGAAACCAACCTCGTGTAATTTATCGATAATCTCCCCTTCAATATTTGATTGAAAATAAGAAATAGATATCCTTGAAAATTTATTCTTTAATTCAACTAAGAAGTCATTAAAATTTATATCTCCATAGATTTCAGGCTGTCTTTTACCTAGAAGGTTTAAGTTAGGCCCATTAATTATAATAATATTTTTCACTTTGTAAATGTATCAAAAATTGTTAAATTAATAAATAGAAGCAATAGTATTTATTTTTATCAATTTTATTAACTTGTAAATATGAATTGGAGTGATGCAATTAATGACTTTAACAATTATCTAAAGATTGAAAGAGGGTTCTCGGTGAATTCTATTTCCAGCTACAATGAAGATATTTCGAAATTCAATAAGTTCATAAATAGTAGCAAATCTCCATTGGAGGTAAGTTCAGATGATATCAAAGAGTTTTTACAAAACATTTCCAAAGGGTTAAACTCTTCTTCACAATCGAGAATAATTTCTGGTTTGAGAAGTTTTTTTGATTTTTTAATTTTTGAAAAGTATATCAGTCAAAATCCCTTGAGATTAATTGATTCTCCTAAAATTTCAAGAAAACTCCCTGACACTCTTTCTGTAGAAGAAATAGATTTGTTAATATCTAATCTAGATTTATCTAAAGAACAAGGAGAAAGAAATTTAGCTATTATAGAACTACTTTATGGTTGCGGAATAAGAGTTAGTGAGCTAGTTGATTTAAAAATATCTGATTTATTTTTTAATGAAAATTTTATAAAAGTTACAGGAAAAGGAAATAAGCAAAGGTTAATTCCGATAGGCAATATTACTAAACAAAATGTAACTAATTATTTACAGAATTCTAGAAATAAAATTAAAGTAGTAAGTACATTTAATGATCATGTGTTTTTAAATAGAAGAGGTAAGAATTTAACAAGAGCAATGATTTTTACAATCGTAAAAAAATTGGCTGAAAAAGCAAACTTTAGTAAATCAATATCTCCCCACACTTTTAGACACTCTTTTGCAACACATTTATTGGAAAATGGTGCAGATTTAAGAACGATTCAGCAATTACTAGGACATGAAAGCATAACTACTACAGAAATATACATGCATTTAGATAACAAGTACCTAAGCGAGGCATTAAACAAGTTTCACCCCAGAGCTTAATTATTTAGCAATATTTACAGCTCTTGTTTCTCTAATAACAGTTACTTTAACCTGACCAGGGTAAGTCATGTCTGTTTGGATTTTTTGAGAAATATCAAAAGATAGTTTTGAAGCAACTTCATCATCTACTTTCTCGCTTTCAACTATAACACGAAGTTCCCTTCCTGCCTGAATAGCATATGCTTTTTGAACACCTTCAAAATCAAGTGCAATTTGTTCTAAGTTTTTCAATCTTTCAATATAAGAATCTAAGACTTGTCTTCTTGCTCCTGGCCTAGCACCAGAAATAGCATCACAAACTTGAACAACTGGAGATAAAAGAAATTTCATTTCAATTTCATCATGGTGAGCACCAATCGCATTACAGACTTCTTCATTTTCCCCAAATTTTTCTGCCCATTGCATTCCTAATATTGCGTGTGGAGTTTCAGCATCTTTTTCAGAAGACGGAACCTTACCTATATCATGTAGTAAACCAGCTCTTTTAGCTAATTTAGAATCAATTCCCAGTTCAGCTGCCATTATACCACAAAGCTTAGAGACTTCTCTAGAGTGTTGTAATAAATTTTGCCCATAAGAAGATCTATATTTCATTCTACCCACAACTTTAATTAACTCAGGGTGCAGACCGTGAATACCTAAATCAATAACAGTTCTTTTCCCAATTTCGATAATTTCTTGATCAATTTGTTTTTCTGTTTTCATTACTATTTCTTCAATTCTTGCAGGGTGTATTCTACCATCTGTAACAAGTTTATGAAGTGATAATCTTGCAATTTCTCTTCTGATAGAATCAAAACAAGATAAAATAATTGCTTCAGGTGTATCATCGACAATAATCTCAACTCCAGTTGCTGCCTCCAAAGCTCTAATATTTCTTCCCTCTCTACCTATAACCCTTCCTTTAACATCATCAGATTCAATATTAAAGACAGAAACACAATTATCTATAGATTCTTCGGTACCTATTCGTTGAATAGTATTAATAATAATTTTTTTAGCATCTTGTTCTACAGTCATTTTAGCTTCCTCCATTCTATTTTGAATGAATTTCATAGCATCAGTTTTGGCTTCCTCCTTTAATGAGTCTAAAAGTTGTTCTTTAGCATCTTCCTCAGATAAACCTGATATAACTTCTAATTGTTTAATTTGATTTATTCTGTTTTTATCTAATTCACTTTTTTTCTTGTCAAGACTAATAATTTTTTTATCAAAATCTTTGGACTTAGATTCTAAGTCTAGATTTAGATCAGATTGAGTTTTTAATAATTTTGATGCTTTAGAATCTTTTTCATAAACTGCACGCTCTAAAGACTTAATCTTATCCTCTCTAGAATAAATTACTTTCTCATGCTCAGATTTCAACTCAATAAACCTTTCTTTTGCTTGTAACATTTTATCTTTCTTCAAAGATTCACCGTCCTGATTTGCTGATTTTAAAATAATTGAAGCCTCTTTATTAGCGTCTTTAATTATTTTAGTAGCATTAGATTTTTCAAATATTTTTGCAATTACAAAACCTACCAAGGTTCCGCAAATTGAAGATATTATTATTGTTGTTGTTGTTGATTCCATAATTATTTTATTATTAAATAAAAAAACCTACAATAGCTATGGTTTTGTATAAACTCCTTTAAATCAAGTTTAAGGCTAATAAGTTGATCAAAGATCTGATCTAGTCAGCACAATTTTACAACTTAAACTCACCTTTTTTAAAAGAATAATTGTTGAGTTTATCAAAAAAACTAATGTAGGTAGTTTTAAAAGTATTAAATATTAAGAAATAGTTTCACTAATTAATTCATTTAATTCTTTTAATTTGATTTCAAAAGATTTATTTGAATTGGTATTATCAATTGATCTTTGCTTAGTTTTAGAAGCAAACTGTAAAGCGCACATAGCTAATACATCTTGCTTATCATTAACGGCATAACTTTGTTCTAATTGTTTTATCATATTATTAATGTCCAAAGCCGCTTTTCTTAAGCCTTCTTCTTGAGAAGGATCAATAGTCAGAGGATATATTCTATTAGCAATAGATAATTTAATTTTTAATTTTTCCATTTAAAAACGAAGCTTATTCTGTTAATTGAGATATGCAATAATCAATTTCTCTAATCAATGAATTTATTTCAAGTTTTGTATCTTTAGTACTGTTATTACTACCTAAAATAGTATTTGCGATTTTAAGTGACTTATATTTTTCATCACACAAATCTATCAAGTTAGACTTTTCCATATCTTTTTTTCTAAGTAAGGTTAACTCATTTTCAAGAACATTTTTTTCAATTTGAAGGTTTGATATCTTATCTATTGACCTTCTTATGTTCTTTTCTAATGATTCAACTATATCCTCTAACTCGTGCATCCTAAAATTTAAAATACTATTATTACAAAAGTAACATACATATTAGAAATAACAATTTTTTTTATAAAAAATATATTATGATGTTAGTTAAATTATAATATTTTTACATCTCAATAAAATTATGAATAATCATTTACTTAACATTTTTGTTTTATTTCTATTGATTATATCGACTGAAATATATTCGCAAAAAAACGAAAGAAACCCTCTAGATTATGAGTCTGTTCTTTCAGGAACTTTTGGTGAATTAAGATCTAATCATTTTCATTCAGGGTTAGACATAAAAACTAAAGGAAAAGAAGGTGCCAAAGTATATGCTTTAACTAATGGATATGTAAGTAGAATTAAAATATCTAAGGGAGGTTATGGAAAAGCAATTTATATTAAACATCCGGATGGGCGAACGACTGTGTATGCTCACCTCCAGAAATTTTCTTCAAAAATAGAAACTATTGTTAATAAAATACAATACAAAAGAGAAAACTATGAAATTGAGATTTTTCCAGCTAAAAATGAAATAAATATTGAAATAGATGAAGTTATTGCCTTCTCAGGTAATACTGGAGGATCTAGTGGACCTCATCTTCATTTTGAAATAAGAGACAGTTCTCAAAGGCCTTTAAACCCATTAAATCATGGCATTAAAGTACAGGATACTAAAGAACCAACAATAAAGGGATTAAAAATATATAATCTGCAAAAAAATGGTGAAATTCAATCTTCTAAAAACATATCATTTTACAAAAAAACAAATAATAGTTTTATCACAGATACTATTTTTGCTGTTGATCATATTGGTTTTGGAGTACAAACTTTTGATCAACAAGATCTAGCTAAAAATAAAAATGGGGTATACAAAATCAATACATTTATTGATAACGACACACTTTTAGAAGTGAATTTTAATAAATTTTCATTTGACGAAACTAAACATATAAATAGATATTTAGATTTTTCTGAATTTAAAAAAACTAAAAAGAGATTTCAAAAATTATTTATTCAAAATAACAATCCACTTTCTATTTTTACAAAACAGTTAAACAAAGGTATTGTTCATATAAAAGAAAATAAGGCTTACACATATAGAGTTGAATTATTTGATTTCAATAATAATTTAACCGAAATGATTATCCCAATAAAAGCAGATTTATCTAAAATCATATTTAAAGAAAAAAATATTAAAAAAATTGGAGGAATAAACAAACAGTTTGTTAATAGAAATAAAAAATATATTCTTTCTACAAATAACTCTTCTATCACTATTGATAAAGAAACTTTTTACTCTAATATTTTTCTTAAAATAAACAGCAAAATCGATACTCTCTCCATAAATACTGATACAATCCCTTTGATAAAATCATTGAAGATAAAATTTTTAAAAACGAATTACAGCAATTCTTACATTGGAAAATTAAATAAAAAATCAAATAAGCTTAGTTTTCTTTCATCAAAAATAAAAGGGGATTCCATCATCACTTATACAAAGAGTTTAGGAACTTATATCTTAGCCAGGGACACAATTAACCCTACAATTATTCCGTTAGGTTTTAATAAGAATGATTGGATAAGTAACTTAAATTATTTAAAATTTCAGTTAAAAGACAAGCACACAGGTATTAAAAACTACAGAGCTACTATAAACGGGAAGTGGGTTTTAATGGAACCATTCAACAAAAATGGTGTTATAAGATATGATTTTAGTAATAAAAGCATAAATAGTACTAAAAATATATTTAAATTAGAAGTGTCTGATAATGCTGGAAACACTTCGATTTATGAAACTGTTTTTTATAGAAAAGTAAACTAATACATGTGAAAAAAAATATCTATAATTTTTTTATATTACTCTTTTTACTGCCACTAATTTCTTTTTCTCAAAAGAGTTATATCAAAGGGGTTGTTTTAGATGTTAATAATAACCCAATAGAAAATGTCACTATATCATCTACTTATAACAATAACAAAACAGGTGCTACTACTAATATAAATGGGTTTTATTCTATTGAAATTAATGCTTTAAAGGACGTAAATATTGTTTATTCACATTTAAGTTATAAAAAAATATCGTTTACAATTAACTTAAAAATAAATGAGGTATATGAATTTTACCCAGTGATGGATGAGGATATTGAGCAAATTGAAGAGATTGTATTAAAATCAAGTCAGAAAAGAGAACTTGAAAGCATAATTACTATAAATCCTCAGATTATTAGAACAATTAAAGGAGCACAGCCTGGAGTTGAAAATTTATTAAAAACATTGCCTGGAGTTAACATTTCTAATGAACTAAGTACTCAATATTCTGTTAGGGGTGGTAATTTTGATGAAAATTTAGTTTATGTAAATGGGATCGAAATATATAGACCTTTTTTAGTTAGGTCAGGACAACAAGAAGGACTTAGTTTTGTCAACTCAGATTTAATTAAAAATATTAAGTTCTCAGCAGGTGGGTTTCAATCAAAGTATGGAGACAAATTATCTTCTGTGTTAGATATTGAGTATAAGAACCCCCAGATAAATAATGTTTCTGGAAGCTTGAACTTATTAGGAGGTAATGTTACTATACAGAACATTTCAAAAAATGCTAAAACCTCCAATATATTCGGTGTTAGATATAGAGACAATAGTATGCTTGTAAACTCTAAAGAAACAGTAACTAATTACAACCCTAAATTTATTGATATTCAAAGTTTTTTGACCTCGAATTTTACTGAAAAATTCAGTTTAAACTTTCTAACTTATATGTCAATTAATGACTATAACTATAAACCACAGAGTAGACAAACAAATTTTGGTACACTAGATGCCCCTACTGCACTAATTGTTTACTATGACGGTCATGAAAAAGACAAATATCAAACTTTGTTTGGTGCTACAAAATTAAATTATAAGGTATCTGAAAATTTAGACTTATCTCTTATAGCCTCTGCTTTTCAAACAAGTGAAAAGGAATACTTTGATATACTTGCTCAATATAGATTAGGAGAAGTTAATAATAACATTGGTGATGAAGATTTAGGTGACGTAGAGTTTTCAGAGGGAATCGGAAGTCAATTAAGTCATGCTAGAAATAACTTAAATGCTCTAATATATAATATTGAGCATAAAGGAGTTTACAATACTAATAATAATAATTATGAATGGTCTATAAAATTAACCAAAGAAGATATTAAAGACAGAATTGTAGAATGGGAAGTAATTGACTCTACAGGATACTCCATCGATCCTCCTTTTTTTGAAAATATAGGTGACCAACCATATACACCAAATGAAGGGCCCATTGTTCCATACCAAAATATCAGAAAAACTAATACTACAAAAACTAAACGAATTCAATCCTATTTTCAATGGAGTAAAAATTCTAGTATAGGCTCTTCTAAATTATATACAAACGTTGGAGCAAGATTACATGGCTGGTCAATTGATAATGAGAAAACAAATTTTGTATTTAGTCCAAGGTTTCAAGTAGGTATTAAGCCTGATTGGAAAAAAGACATGATATTTAAATTAAGTGGAGGTGTTTATTATCAACCTCCTTTCTATCGAGAATTAAGAGACTATAGCGGTGAAATAAATTATGATGTAAAAGCGCAAAAATCATTACAACTAGTAGCCTCTAACGAGTATAGTTATACGATTTGGAATAGACCATTTAAATTAACCTCGGAAATTTATTACAAGGACATGAGCGATATTAACGCTTACACTGTAGATAACGTTAGAATACGTTATCTAGCTAATAATAGCACAAAAGCATATGCTTATGGGCTTGATATTAGATTAAATGGTGAGTTTATTAAAGGAACAGAGTCATGGTTTAGTTTTGGATATTTAAACACTAAAGAAAACATTGACAATCAAGGTTATATACCTAGGCCATCGGATCAAAGATTAAAGTTTGGAATTTTGTTTCAAGATTATATTCCCAATATACCAGATTTAAAAATGTATTTAAATTTAGTTTATAATTCAGGGGTTCCTGGTGGTGCACCAAGCTATGCTGATGCTTACGATTATCAAAACAGACTTCCGGACTATAGAAGAGTAGATCTAGGGATATCTTACATGATGATTAAGGAAAGTACAACTTACAATAGAGGATGGAGAAAGAACTTTAGTGAACTGAGTATTGGGCTAGAAATATTCAACATGTTTGATATGCAGAACTCAATAACTAATACGTGGGTTAGAGATGTTTATTCAAAAAGGCAATATTCAATACCAAACTACCTAACTCCTAGAATATTGAATTTAACAATTGATATGAAGCTCTAGGAGTTATTCGTTTATCAGTTCTTTTAGTTGTGTGATAACGTAATCAATTTCTTTAATAGTATTATAAATACAAAATGAAAATCTAAGAGAAACAAATTTATTCTGTTCTTCAGTTAGTATATTACTCAAAACATGTGAGCCTGCATCAGATCCACTTTGACAAGCGCTTCCTTTCGAACAAGCAATTCCTTTCATATCTAGCTGAAATAAGAATAGAGCAGAATTATCTTTACTAACAGGAAACCTTACGTTAACTAAAGTATAGGTTGATAGAGTTAAATCAGAACTAGCTCCATTAAACTCAATACCCTTAATACACAGAGTTAATTGATCAATAAAATAAGCTTTAATTTTTTTAATGTGATCCACTTCAGCTTCCATTCTATTAATAGAAATATTAAGTGCTTCAGACATGCCAATAATATTATGAAAACTCTCAGTACCAGCTCTACATCCTTTCTCTTGAGAACCACCAAAAATTAAAGGCTTTATAGGATTAGTTTTTTTTATGTAGGCAAATCCAATTCCTTTTGGACCATGAAATTTATGTGCACTTGCAACAAGGAAATCTATATTTAAAGAGGATAAATCTAATTTATAATGCCCCACAGATTGGACTGTGTCACTATGAAATAAAGCATTGTTTTTTTTACACAAATCCGATACTAAATCCATGTCTAAAATATTCCCAATCTCATTATTTATATGCATTAGACTAACTAAAGCCTTAGAAGTTGAAGATTTTAAAATTAATTCTAAATCAGCATAGTCAACATTACCTAGTGAGTCTAACTTAACATAAGAAATTTCAATAGGATAATCTAACTCAAGTTGATCCAGGGTATGTGTTACAGCATGATGTTCAATTTTACTAGAAATTAAGTGTTTTACTCCTAAATCTCTAACAGCACTTCTTAAAATACAATTATCAGCTTCAGTTCCACCTGACATAAAAATAATTTCAGAAGGAGAAACGTTCAAATGATTAGCGATTTGTTTTCTTGAAGATTCAATTAATGTTCTAGAACTTCTTCCAAAACTGTGAGTAGATGATGGGTTTCCATAGTGGTTTTTCGCTATTTGAAACATTTCATCAACAACTTCATCTCTAATTTGAGTAGTGGCAGCGTTATCAAGGTATACAGAGTTCATTAGTTGTCAGTTAAGTATTAATTATATTTCAAATTCTTTTAAAGTGTCCTTGATAATTGATAAAGCAGCCATAAGCTGATCTTTAGTAATAATTAACGGAGGAGCAAATCGAATAATATTACCATGAGTAGGTTTTGCTAGTAGTCCTTTTAAAGACATTGATTTACATATATTTAAAGCGGTATCACTATCCTCTGAGTCATTAATGACAATTGCATTTAACAGACCTTTACCCCTTACTAATTTAGCAATACTGCTAGTTTTAATATATTTATTAATTTCATCTCTAAACAATTCTCCTAAGCATTCTGCATTTTCAACTAAACCTTCCTCTTTAACAACCTCTAAAGCTGCAATTGCAACTTTGCAACCCAAAGGGTTACCTCCGTATGTTGAACCGTGTTCTCCTGGCTTAATTGTAAGCATCACTTCATCTGAGGCTAATATAGCTGAAACCGGAAAAACCCCTCCAGAAAGAGCCTTTCCTAAAATAAGAACATCTGGCTTAAAACCATGATGATCACAACATAACATTTTACCTGTTCTAGCAATACCTGTTTGAACTTCATCGGCAATAAACAATACATTATTCTCTTTACAAAGATTAAATGCATTTAAGAGGTAATCATCGTCTGGCACAACTACACCAGCTTCACCTTGTATAGGCTCTACCATGAATGCTGCGACATTAGGATCTGATAAAGCAATTTTTAACGCATCAATGTCATTGTAAGGAATTAACTCAAACCCTGGCATAAAAGGACCAAATCCGTTAGTACTAGATGGATCAGTGGAAGAAGATATAGCTCCTAGTGTTCTACCCCAAAAATTACCTTCAACAAATATAATTTTAGCGGAATTACTTGGGATTTTCTTTACTTCATAACCCCATTTTCTAGCCAATTTAACAGCCGTTTCACCACCTTCTACACCTGTATTCATTGGAAGGACTTTATCATATCCAAAAAAAGATGTTATAAATTTTTCATACTCACCTAACACGTCATTGTGAAATGCCCTAGATGTTAAAGTTAATTTTGTAGATTGATCAATTAAAGCCTTTATAATTTTAGGATGACAATGACCTTGGTTAACAGCAGAATATGCAGATAAAAAATCATAATACTTCTTTCCCTCTACGTCCCAAACGTAAACACCCTCTCCTTTGTTTAACACCACTGGTAATGGGTGATAATTATGAGCTCCAAACTCATTTTCTATTTCAATCGCTTTATCTGATAGACTTTGATGCATACAAATCGTTTAGTTTTGTTAATTTTACACAAATTTAAAAATATTTAGTACAGAAATATAACCTTAGTGAATTAAATGTCAACAAATTCTATTAATGAGAAGAAAAAAAAATAAAGAATTCAATAATATTACTATTGAGCGTGTAGGATCTAAAGGTAAATCTATTGGAGTTGCAGATGATGGAAAAATAATTATAATTGATGGTGGAGCGCCCGGAGATATTGTAAGTATTCTGACTACTAAACAAAGAAAATCCTATTATCAAGGTAAAATTACAGAATTTCATAAATATTCAGATATTAGAACAACTCCTAAATGTGAACACTTTGGTGTTTGTGGAGGCTGTAAATGGCAACATATTAAATATGAAGAACAATTAAAGTTCAAACAAAACGAAGTTGAGAATAATTTAATTAGAATTGGAAATTTAGATCTTCCAAAAATTACACCAATAAAAGCTGCTAAACATGATTATTTCTACAGAAATAAAATGGAATATTCTTTTAGTGATGCTAGATGGTTAAGTATTGAAGAAATAGAGTCTAATAAAATAATAGAGGAAAAGAATGCTCTTGGTTTTCATATTCCTGGAATGTGGAATAAAGTTATAGATATTAATAAATGTTGGCTACAAGAGGATTTCACAAATACAATCAGGAATTCAATTCGAGAATTTTCTATCAAAAATAATATTCCTTTTTTTAATCATTCAACTCAGAATGGAGAATTGAGAACTTTAATGATTAGAACTACTAGCACTGGAGAATCAATGATTTTAATTCAGTTTTATATAGATAATCGGACCAATAGAGAACTTTTGTTAAATTTCATAATAGAAACATTTCCAAATACAAATTCTTTATTATACGTAATTAATAACAAGGCCAATGACACTATTTATGACCAGCAGGTAGAACGTTATTACGGTAACAATTTTATTACCGAACAAATGGAAGGGCTTAAGTTCAAAATAAACGCAAAATCTTTTTATCAGACAAATTCTAATCAGGCATATGAATTATACAAAATTGTTCGTGAGGTAAGTGAGTTAAGTAGTAATGATATTGTATATGATTTGTACACTGGAACTGGTACTATCGCTTTATTTATAGCTAAAAATGCTAAAAAAGTTGTTGGTATAGAGGCAGTACCTGATGCAATAATTGCGGCAAAAGAAAATGCAATAAATAATGACATAAAAAATGTTGATTTTTTTGTTGGAGATATGAAGTCTGTTTTTAATGATAATTTTATTGAAGCAAATGGAAGGCCAGATGTAATCATTACAGATCCTCCAAGAGATGGAATGCACAAAAAAGTAATTGATCAAATAAAAAATATTTCACCAAATAAAATCATCTATGTGAGCTGTAATAGCGCTACACAAGCTCGAGATCTTGAGTTGTTAAAAGATGATTATGATGTAATACAATCACAAGCAGTTGATATGTTTCCTCAGACTCATCATGTAGAAAATGTTGTACTTTTAAAGAAAAAATAATTATGAGGTTTTATTATTCTGTTTATTTGATAATTATAATTTGTTTTTTAACTGCTTGTGAAAAAGATGATATCTGTTCAGAAACTAATGCTACTACACCACAATTAGTGATTACTTTTAAAGATGCTAATAATAATGCTGAAAGTAAAGCTGTAGAGTCATTAGGAGTATATGCGGTAAAGGATAATGAATTAATTCTAATAGAATCAATAAACGGTATCACAACGGATTCTATAGCCATACCGCTTAGAAATGATATAAATATTTCTAACTTTAAATTTTATAAAAATCATTCTCTTATTGATGGAGAAATTGAAGGAGAACAAAATCACATCTACCTAGATTACAGTACAACAGAAGTTTTCGTTTCAAGAGCTTGCGGATTTATAAATAATTATACTGATTTATCAGTTTTTACTTATGATCCTAATGTATTTGGACCTCCAACTGTAAACTGGATTAGTGGATATGAGATTATTAACCCAATAGTAGAAAACGAAAACCAAGCACATGTTAACATCTTTCATTAGAGTATTATTAGTTTTCACGATATCAGCTAATGTTTTTTCTCAAGAAAACACAATAACATCTGATTCTATACATTATAAACAAAAATATGGTCTTAGAGTTGGAATTGATATAAACAAACTAGTTAACTCATCAATAAATAACAATTATAATGGAATTGAGTTAAATGCTGATTATAGATTAAACAACAAGCTTTATATAGCTACAGAAATTGGATTTAGCAAAAATAATTTTATCGAAGATTATTTAGACTTTACCTCTAAAGGAAACTACTTAAAGGCTGGTATAGATTATAATATGTATAATAATTGGCTAAGTATGCAGAACATGATTTTCTCAGGGCTTAGATTAGGGTATAGTAAATTCGATCAAAATATTAATAGCTACACGATATACGATACGAATAATCAAACTTGGGGGCAAAGTTTTATAAGTGTCCCAATTGAAAACACTAACTTATCTTCTTTATGGATTGAATTAATTCTTGGAGTAAAAGCTGAAATATTTAATAACTTATTTTTAGGCTTCAATTTAGAGGTCAAAAAAATGATTAACTCAGAAATAAAAAATAATATTCAGAATTTATATGTCCCAGGGTTTAATAAAACCTTTGAAGGAAGCTCTTTTGGAGTTGGTTTTGGCTATAAAATATCTTATCTGATTCCGATTAGAAAGAAATAATCGTTACAGGTTTTTTTTCGCTTTCTTACTACCATCATAAACTTCATATTTAACGAAAGTTGATTCTAACTTAGCGTTAAATAATTTTATTTTTCTAGAAGGTTTTAAGCCAACATGTTTTAACGCTTCAACATTAGAAGTTATAAACCATGCGTTACTATTTGAGTAGTTTCTTTTTAGAGTATTTCCAATATTTCCATATAATTCTTCCATGTTAATTTCTAGACGCTCTCCATAAGGTGGGTTAAAGATTATATGTAAAAAATCGTTATTAGATTTTGAAGTCTTAAAGTAATCATCATGTCTAACAGAGATAAAAGATTCTAAATTTGCGTTTTTAATATTCTCTATTGACTTTGATACAGCGCTTGGGGCTTTATCTATTCCATAAATATTGTGATGAAAGTCTCTAGTTTTTTCTAAAAGAGAATTTTCTATTTTTTCAAAGAGATCAACATCCCAATCATTCCATTTTTCAAAAGCAAATTCATTTCTCAATAAGTTAGGTGGTATATTACAAGCTATCATTGCTGCTTCTATTAAAATAGTTCCACTTCCACACATAGGATCTAAAAGATCAGATTGTCCATCCCATCCACTTAACATAACTAGTCCAGCTGCTAAAACTTCATTTATAGGTGCAATGTTAGTAGCTGTTTTATATCCTCTTTTATGTAATGACTCTCCAGAAGAATCTAAAGACACATTACAAAACAACTTATCTATATGAATATTAATTTTCAAATCAGGAAATTTCAAGTCAATTGAAGGTCTTTCCCCCTTCAAAGCTCTAAACCTATCTACTATAGCATCTTTTGCTTTTAAAGAAATGTATTGAGAGTGATTGAAAACAGTTGAGTGTACAGTAGAGTTAATCGCTATAGTACCTTTATAATCTACATAGTCTTCCCATTTTATTTTATAAATTTTATCGTATAAATCTGCTTCATTTATAACCTTAAAAGATGCGATTGGCTTTAATATTTTAATTGCTGTCCTAAGACCTAAATTACATTTATACATAAACCCTTTATCTCCGTAAAAAGTAACATTTCTTACGCCTATCTTTACTTTTTGAGCACCCAGTTGAGTTAACTCATTTGCTAGAAGGTCCTCAAAACCAAACAAGGTTTTCGCAACCATTTGAAAATTATTTTCCATAAAATATAAATATCAAGTTCAAAAATACTTTATTTTTGACGATCACTGAATTAATTCTATGTCTAAAAACAATAATAATTTTTATGAATCCTGGTTTGATACTCCATTTTATCACATTCTTTATAAGAATAGAGATTACAATGAAGCTGAAATGTTTACCACTGAGTTAATGAGTTTTCTTAATTTACCTATTGAATCAAAAATTTTAGATTTAGCTTGTGGTAAAGGCAGACATTCAATTTTTTTAAATAAAATGGGGTACGATGTAACTGGAGTTGACATATCTAATAAAAATATTGTTAATGCTAAAAAACATGAAAATGAAAAATTAAGATTTAAAATTCATGACATGAGGGATCCTCTAGTTGGTAAGTTTGATTTAATTGTTAATCTATTTACAAGTTTTGGATACTTTGATAATTTTGAGGATAATTTAAAAACTTTAAATAGTATAAAATTGAATTTAAAAAACAACGGTGTTGGTGTAATTGATTTTTTAAATATCAACTATATTAAAAACAACTTAACTCATCAAAACATAGAAGAAATTGATGGAATAAAATTCAACTTAAAAAGGTATCTAAAAGCTGATTTTTTAGTTAAAGAAATTAATTTTAAACATGATCTTGAAGAATATAATTTTCAAGAAAAAGTAAGATCATTAAATATAACTGATTTCAAAACAATGTTTAAACAAAGTCAACTAGAAATACTTCATATATTTGGTGATTATAATTTAAATGAATTTGATATTAACAACTCTAAAAGATTGATCTTTATAATTAAATAATTAAATATGTATTTGGATTTTTATTTATACCCATTTCTAGCTGTACTTATAGGGGCAGTAGTTGTATTGTTTTTATCTAAAAAAGCTATACAGGCAAACTCTCAGCTAACTCTAGCATTCAGTGGTGCTTTTCTTTTATCTATCACTGTTTTTGACTTACTACCAAGTGTTTATAGTGAAGATATTACAAGTTCAAAGCTTGATGAAAAAGCTATTGGTTTAATGATTATGATTGGAATTCTATTTCAAGTAATACTTGAGTTTTTCTCCAAAGGAGCTGAGCATGGACACATACATATTAGTAACAATAAATTACCTTGGGTTTTACTTATAAGTTTATCTCTTCATGCATTTGTTGAAGGTTTTTCAATTCATCCAGATCAAAACATTTTATATGGAATTTTTATTCATAAAATTCCCATTGCATTTATAATAACTACATCATTATTAAATACTGAAATTAAAAAATATAAAATTCTAATTTTTATTATATTCTTTAGCCTGATGACTCCATTGGGTACGTTTATATCAAACAACATTGAACAGTTGGTGAATTACCGTGTGTTAATTGATTCCTTTGTTGTAGGGGTTTTATTACATGTCTCCACTACTATCTTGTTTGAAAGTAACGAAGGTCATAAGTTTAATTTAGTGAAGATTTCTTTAATAGCTGGGGCTATACTTCTAGCCTACTTTATTTAGTAGACCACAGTTTTTTCAAATAGAATAAATCAGGAATTTCATTTTTTGGAGATGTGTACTCTAGTAATCCGGATTGAAAAGATTTCTGTAAGATGTCTTCTATAAAGTAATCTTCTTTTACTTTTAAAGGAGAATAAGTGACTTTTAAAGACATATTAAATACTTTTGCAGTAGTGTTAAACAAAAAAGCATTAAGGCCACTCTTTAGGTCTTTAATTACCTCATATACAGTAAACCCCGTTTGTCGATTTATTAACTTTATTAAAATCTGACCCTCTGTTTGGGTTAACTTTTTCAGTTCATCTGTAAATTTACCCTCCATGTAGCTTTGAATTCTTTTGATATATCTTTTTCGGTGTCTTCTTTTTTTTTCATCATTTACCTTTTCATATAAGGATTCAAGTCTAACTGATGCTAACTTAGCATAAGGATAAACTTTAAGGGTTTTTCTTTTTAGTATTAAATAATCCCTAAACTTATCTCTGTTAGTGAATTTAATTGTTGGCAAAAGAATGATTTCATTTAACTCAATTAAGTTTTCCATTATTGAATCTCCCTTTATGGCAATATAATTGTCTTCTATTTTATTTTCTTGAGAAAAAATAAAAAGATTATAAAAAACCATTAAGACCAATAAATAATACTTCATATATTAATTTGTTACAAAAATAACTATAAATCAATACAAAGAAATATTCTAAAGTTAATTAATGATTAAAATAGCAACAATTAAAATAATTCATATTATTTTTACTTTGTTACAATTAATGATTTAAAAAACAATTGAATGGCTAAGGATAGTATATTAAATAAAAAATCTCTGAAATTTTTAGAAAACTACTTAAACAACCCCTCTCCTACTGGATATGAATGGGAAGGGCAAAAGATTTGGATGGATTATCTTAAGCCTTATGTAGATGAATTTATTACAGATACTTATGGCACTGCTGTTGCTGTTATAAACCCAGATGCTAAATATAAAGTAGTTATTGAAGGGCATGCAGATGAAATATCATGGTATGTAAACTACATTTCAGATAATGGTTTAATTTATGTCATTAGAAATGGTGGTAGTGATCATCAAATTGCTCCAAGTAAAATCGTTAACATTCATACAAAAAAAGGTATTGTAAAAGGAGTATTTGGATGGCCTGCTATTCACACAAGAATATCATCAAAAGAGGAAACTCCAAAAATTGACAATATATTTATTGATGTAGGATGTAAAACAAAAGAAGAAGTTGAAAAGTTAAACGTTCATGTTGGTTGTGTTATAACATACCCAGATGAATTTCATGTTCTGAATAAAGACAATTTCGTTTGTAGAGCACTAGATAACAGAATGGGAGGATTTATGATTGCAGAGGTGGCTAGGCTATTAAAAGAAAATAAGAAAAAACTTCCTTTTGGCTTATATATAACTAACTCAGTACAGGAAGAAATTGGTTTAAGAGGTGCTCAAATGATCGCTGAAACAATAAAACCAAACGTAGCAATAGTTACTGATGTAACTCATGATACTACAACTCCAATGATTAACAAGAAAAAAGAAGGGTTTTGCGAACTGGATAAAGGTCCTGTTATTGCTTATGCTCCTGCAGTACAACAAAAATTAAGAGATTTAATAATAAGCACTGCCGAAAAGAACAAAATACCATTCCAACGTGCTGCACTTTCTAGAGCAACAGGCACAGATACAGATGCTTTTGCTTACAGTAATGGAGGTGTTGCTTCAGCACTTATTTCACTTCCGTTAAGATATATGCACACGACTGTAGAAATGGTTCATAAAAATGATGTTGAAAATGTTATTAAATTAATATATAACACACTTCTTAATATTGAGAATAACGAAGATTTTAGTTATTTTAAATAATTAAATAGTGTGATTTAATTATTTGTTATGTTTAAATAAAAAACATCAATAACTTATTTAACAGGATTTTATAAGCGTGATTTGACAGAATTAATTTAAAACATCAACTAAAACATCGTAATAACGATTAGCAATAAATGCAGCACCGCTCTCATTATAGTGTAATGCATCCGCTAAATAGCTATCATTAAAACCAGTATACATATCAACGGTTATCACTTGTGAAGTAGAAGTGGATTGTTGCTGAGCTAGAGTAACTACGTCTTCACTCCAATTATCAAAATAATCCGTCAGAGGTGGAACCATGATAATTGAATTTGCAGGGGCTAAATTTTCAATTATAATGGTTACGTTTGGATTAGCCTCTTGAATTATATCAATTATTGAGTTAACATTTGATAAAATAGTTTCATATTCAGCTCCTCCTAAAGCATCATTACCTCCAGGAGAACTAAATAAAACAACATCTGGCATATCCTCTACTTCATTGAGCCAATTTTCAATTTGAGATAAAATTAATTCTGCAGTCCATCCACCTCTACCTTCATGATCTGTATCAAAGTTTAAACCTGAATAAGTAGGGTATTCTGCATTATCTGTTTGTGTCCCAACATAATCAAAATCCCAATTACCATCAATAAGTAATTTCCATAATTCATATCTGTAGCTTTCATAATTAGGGCGATCTCCTTCAACTCTAGAAGCGCCTAACGGCATTATTTTAGTAGTCACAACGGGCAAAGGAGCTGTCGTGTCTATTTGAGTTATTGCATTTTCATCATTACAAGAAAAAATAATTAATGATATTATAAATAATTTGAGGATAGGGTTTTTCATATGTTAAAAATACAACAAATAAGTAGTAAAATACGAATGTACTTAATGTTAGTTTTTTAGTGTTTTAAAGAATTTTTAATCCTGTTTTTTTTTACTGTTGTATTTTTTTAGCGCTACTATTACCTTTGGAGATAACAATAATGTTGCCAGCATAGTTGGAATTGCCATTAAAGCAAAGAAACTATCAATAAGGTTTATCATTAAACTTAAAGATGTTGTAGTTCCAATAATTATGCTAAGAATAAAAATATAATTATAATATTTCTTATTGTTTGCTCCAAATAAAAAGGACATGCATTTAGTTCCATAGTAAGAATAAGTAAATAAAGAAGACATACTAAAAACTACAATACAAAATAAAAGCAAGTATTTACCAATATTAGGCATAGAGTGCTCAAAAGCTAACGCAGTTAGAGTAACTCCACTTACTCCATGATTTTCCCATACTCCAGTCACTAATATAGCCAATGCAGTTAGTGTACAAACTAACAATGTGTCAATAGCAGGTCCTAGCATAGCAACTAAACCTTCTTTGATAGGAGAATTAGTCTTTGCAGCTCCATGTGCCATTGGCGCAGTTCCTATACCAGCTTCATTAGAAAAAGCACCTCTTCTAATACCTAGAATAATTAAAGCTCCTAAAACACCACCATATACTTGGTCTCCATTATAATTTTCAGCAACAAAAGCGTCCGTAAAAATCATCTTAATATACATCGGTAAAACTTCATAATTAATTATCAAAATAACAACAACACATATCATATAAATACCAACCATAAACGGCACTAACTTAGTAGCGACAGAACTTATTCGTTTTAATCCACCTAAGATCACTAACGAGGTTACTGTTATAAGTACAAAACCAATTAAAATATTGGAATTTAAACTAACCGTAAAGCCCGACGGTATGATTAAAATATCATTAATTGCTTGAGTTAATTGGTTAACATTAAAAAGAGGTAAAACCCCAACTAAACCACTTAAACTAAACATTACTGCCAGTGGCTTCCACTTACCCCCTAATCCTTCAGTAATAAAATACATCGGTCCACCTTGAAGCTCACCATTTGAGTCTTTACCTCTATACATTATAGACAAGGTTGAAGTGAAGAACTTTGTAGACATTCCTATAATACCACTTACCCACATCCAAAATATTGAACCAGGACCGCCAATACTAATAGCTACTGCGACTCCAGCAATATTCCCCATCCCAACCGTAGCAGACAAGGCAGTTGAAAGAGCACTAAAATGACTAATTTGACCGACATCATCTTTATTGTCAAACTTCCCTCTTAAAATATCTATTGCATGAAAAAAATATTTAAACTGAATTAATCTAGAATAAATTAATAAAAAAACACCACCGCCAATTAAAACGATTAATAATGGTATCCCCCAAAGGAATGAAGCCAGGTTAGAAACAAGAGATTCTATCTCATTCATAAGAATTTAGAAAATTTTCGACATTTGATTGAATTCGACTAATTATATTTGAAGTATCACTTTTAATAAATTTTTCTGCTGTTATATTCTCATATAATTCAATATACCTTTCACTTACCTCATTGATATATTTGTCAGACATATGCGGGACGGTTTGATTTTCCAAACCTTGAAAATCATTTTTTATCAACCACTGCCTTACAAACTCTTTAGAAAGTTGCTTTTGCGACTTCCCTTGTTCTTGTCTTAAGGAATAACCTTCTGCATAAAAATACCTAGAGGAATCTGGAGTATGAATTTCATCAATTAAAACGATTTCACCAGAAGAGGTTCTGCCAAATTCATATTTAGTATCAACAAGTATTAACCCTCTTTTTCTAGCAATTTCAGTACCTCTTTTAAATAGCTTAAGAGAATAGTCTTCGAGAACTTCATAGTCAGATTTTGAAACAATTCCTTTTAAAATAATATTTTCTTTAGAGATGTCCTCATCATGCTCACCAAAATCAGCTTTTGTAGCTGGTGTAATTATCGGATGTGGAAACTTATCATTTTCTATCATTCCCTCTGGCATATCTACTCCACAAATTACTCTATGCCCTTTTTTATATTCTCTTGCAGCATGTCCAGACAAGTAACCCCTAATCACCATTTCCACCTTAAAAGGCTCACAACTATGTCCTATAGCTATATTAGCATCTGGGGTTGAAATCAACCAATTAGGAACCAAGTCCTCCGTATCTTTCATCATTTTTGTAGCTATCTGATTTAAAATTTGCCCCTTGTACGGAATACCCTTCGGCATAACAACATCAAATGCAGATAATCTATCTGAAGCTACCATCACAAGAAGGTTATTTTCCAATGTATAGACATCCCTTACTTTACCTTTATAAACTGCTGTCTGATTTTTAAAATTAAAGTCAGTTTTAACAATAGTATTATTCATGTTTATCTCTATTCTAAGTTTTCAATATTTTTATAAGCTTCAATAACCTCTTTAACCAATCTGTGTCTAATCACATCTCTATCATCTAAAAGTATCACTCCTACTCCTTTAACATCTTTTAATATCAACAAAGCCTCTTTTAAGCCTGAAATTACTCTTCTTGGAAGGTCGATTTGCCCTGGGTCACCTGTAAGTAGAAATTTAGCGTTTTTACCCATTCTAGTTAGAAACATTTTCATCTGAGCATGAGTTGTATTCTGTCCTTCATCTAATATAACGAAAGCATTATCCAAAGTTCTACCTCGCATAAACGCTAGAGGAGCTATTTGAATTATGCCCTTTTCTATATAATCATTAAGTTTTTCAGTAGGAATCATATCCCTTAGAGCATCATAAAGTGGCTGCATATAAGGGTCTAGTTTTTCTTTTAAGTCACCCGGAAGAAAACCAAGATTTTCACCTGCTTCAATTGCTGGTCTAGTTAAGATAATTCTTTTAACCTGTCTTTCCTTTAAAGCTTTAACCGCTAGGGCTACAGCGGTATATGTTTTACCAGTTCCTGCTGGACCTATAGCGAAAACCATATCGTTTTTTATAATACTATCAACAATTTTCCTTTGGTTAATCGTCTTAGCCTTAATGACCTTACCTCCGACTCCATGAAGTATGGCCCCATGACTCTTATTAGAAGTTTTTATATCGTTAATTGAATTACTTTTAATTAGAGCTTCAATTTCATTTAAAGATATAGAATTGTATTCTAAAAAATAATTAAAAATAATTTCAATTTTAGATTCAAATTCTATTAATAAACTCTCATCACCAAAGACTTTTATTTCATTACCTCTAGTTATAATTTTCAGCTTTGGAAAGCTAGATTTTATAAAATCTAAATTTTTATTTCTCAACCCAAATAATTCTTTTGGATCAATATTTTTAATTTTAATTATTCTTTCGTTCAATAGAAATCTGTTTTATTGATTTTATAGAGATGATTTTATTAAATTTGTAATAAATGTA